>Ga0208127_1000275_pt1 | contig 26607 bp, 24 predicted proteins | sample ETNtaG_6_FD_185751 | JGI IMG/M metagenome (GOLD analysis project Ga0208127, IMG submission 185751) | Marine microbial and viral communities from oxygen minimum zone, Eastern Pacific Ocean - ETNP201306SV45 (SPAdes) (version 2) | ecosystem: Environmental > Aquatic > Marine > Oceanic ... | reverse complement strand
AATTCAGCTGCCGCTTCACAAACTCCTTCTTGAAAATAGATCTGATCTATTGCTTTTATATAAGCTAAGAAAGAAGTTTTTTTGCCATAAAACATTGGATAGTAAATTTCGGAGCCTTCAGCATGTTTAAGCGACATAATTTTTGAAAAAATATCCGAATCTTCTTCAAAAACCTCAAAATTTTCTCTCCACTCTCTCTTAAAATTTTCAGATGATTTTTCATTTATTGGAAATTCATACGAAGGAAGTAAATCAAGTTTCTCAATCTTTTCGTTTGTTATTTGGGATTCAGCATTAAAAGTTCTTAAACTTTCCACCTGAAAACCAAAGTGCTCGATTCTTATCGGGTCTTTATTGCTAGTTAGAAAGATATCCATAACTGATCCCCTGACAGCAAATTGCCCTGGCAGTGAAACAAAAGGTTCTTTTGTATATCCACTCTGAAGAAGACTATCGATTATTTGATCAGAATCAAAAGCATCACCAACAGCAAGACTATTCAAAGGAGTTATATGAATAGGGTCTGGAAGAGGAGATAAGAGAGTACTAATCGAGGCAATGACAATTGATTCTTTATTTTTCAAGAAGGAAGAAAGGGAATTGATCCTTTTTGCCCTTGTATTTGGAGCCATTGAAAAAAAATCATAAGGCAGTAACTCCATACCCTCTATAAGATAAACATTTCTCAGATCATCAAAATAATTTTTAATTTGAATTGCTGAAGGAGCATCTTTAGTAATAATGAGACTTTTTTGAGACGAGTTAAGTCCCAGATTAGAAAAATCTGATGAAGAAGTGATAATTTTGACCACTAATGTTTTAGTTTTTTTCCTAAAAAAAAAGCAAATTATATATGGAAGTGTATAATTTGCCCTTTTTAATTAAGCGATAAAATTATGGATTTAAAATTTTCTGAAGCTGATATTGCTTTTAGACAGGATGTTGTTGATTTTCTTAATTCTGAGTATCCAGAAGATATCAAGGAAAAACAAGATAAAAGGATACCACTAGAAAAAGAAGAGATTGTCAGGTGGCAAAAAATACTTAATGAAAAAGGCTGGTTTACCATAAATTGGCCGGTAGAGTACTCTGGTCAAGAGGAATTAACTGTAACTCAAAAATATATTCTTCAAGAAGAGTTAGCAAAGGCTAATACTCCAACAACTATACCTTTTGGTATGGGAATGTGCGCTCCTGTAATTTACACTTTTGGTACAGACGAGCAAAAACAAAAATTTCTCCCCTCTATACAATCTAGCGATGTGTGGTGGTGTCAGGGATATTCAGAACCTGGGTCAGGGTCTGATCTAGCCTCCCTAAAAACAAAAGCGGAACTGAAAGGGGATAAGTACATTGTCAATGGTACCAAAACTTGGACAACTCTTGCTCAACATGCAGATTGGATCTTCTGCTTGGTTCGTACTGAAACCACGCCCATCAAACAAGAGGGTATAAGCTTTCTTCTAATAGATATGAAAACTCCAGGTATAGAGGTTAAGCCTATCATCACAATTGATGGATCTCATGAAGTTAATATGGTTTATTTTGACAATGTTGAGGTTCCATCTGAGAACCTTGTTGGCGAAGAAGGTCAGGGTTGGAACATAGCTAAATTTCTTTTAGCGCATGAAAGAAGCGGCATAGCCGGCATAGCTGCTCTTAAACGAGAATTGGCTAAACTTAAAGATCTCTCGTCTGAAATCCCTCTAGGTGATAAAACGCTTTTAGAAGATTCTCAATTTAGGAATAAAATAGAGGAGACTGAAATTGAATTAACTGCTACAGAATATACCGAACTTAGGACTCTTGCAGCAATGTCTCAAGGTGGATCACCAGGTGCCGAGTCATCCATATTGAAAATTAAAGGTACGGAACTTCAACAAACTATTTCAGAACTGTTCGTGGAAATGCTGGGTTATTATGCCCATCCTTTTTATCTAGAGCATGAGATAGGATCTAATGAAACAGTAGGACCAGACTATGCAGCACCTGTGATGCCTCATTATTTGAACTACAGAAAGGTGAGTATCTACGGTGGCAGTAATGAAATTCAACGCAACGTGATATCTAAAGCAATATTGGGGTTATAACTATGGACTTTACTTTTAACGAAGAACAGACATTAATTCAAGATCAAGTTGATCAGTTTGTACAAAAAGAATATGACTGGGAGACAAGGCAATCCCTATCTAACTCTGAATTAGGTTTTGGGGAGGACAACTGGAAAAAGTTTGCTGACCTTGGATGGCTTGGAATTAGTGTCTCAGAGGACAGCGGGGGCTTTGGAGGTTCGGCGATTGAATCAATGTTGATCATGGAAGCTTTTGGAAAAGGGTTGGTTGTTGAGCCATTTTTGGAAACAATCATCATGGCAGGTGGCATGATTGATGATAATGGTTCAGATGAGCAAAAGTCTTCAATTTTAGAGCCAGTTATCTCCGGCCAAATGCACCTAGCTATTGCATATGCAGAGCCCCAAAGTAGATTTAATCTAGCTGATGTAGTTACAGAAGCTAAAGAGGATGGAGATAATTACGTATTGAACGGCTACAAGTCAGTTGTAATGAATGGACCATCAGCAGATAAAATTATCGTTTCAGCCAGAACTTCAAGTAGCCAGTTAGATGAATCCGGTATCTCATTATTTATAGTTGACGCTAATGCTGAAGGGCTTAACAAAACAAACTATAAGACAGTTGATGGAAGAAGAGCATCAGATTTGACACTGGAAAATGTAAAAGTTTCTAAATCAGACCTTATAGGTAATCCTGATTCAGGATTAACAATTCTTGAATCTGCTATTGATAAAGCAATCCTAGCCATATCAGCAGAAGCAGTTGGTGCAATGGAAGTGCTTTATAAAACAACTGTAGAATACTGTAAAACAAGAGAGCAATTTGGTACTGCCATAGGTAAGTTCCAAGTCCTTCAACACAGGATGGTAGACATGTTTATGGAATATGAGCAATGTAAATCCTTGCTTTTCATGGCAACTATGAAGCATGAAGAGGGTGCTCCGGATGCCAAGAAAGCAATTTCAGGTCTGAAATATCAGGTTGGAAAGGCTGGAAAATTCATAGGTCAACAGGCAGTTCAACTTCATGGTGGAATGGGAGTAACGGATGAGCTTAATGTCGGTCATTACTTCAAACGATTAACAACGGTGGGAACTATCTTTGGTAATGCAGACTATCATCTAAAAAAATACACTAGTTTGTAGATGAAAAAACAACAGCCCGACAAAAGAAACAGACCAGAGCTCCCGAAAGATCCCTTTGGAGACTTCCAATATCGTCAAGCATTAGCTGAAGAAATGTTGCCAATGATTGGACGCATTTATAGAGATAATGTCCATCTTTTGTTGTATGGAAAGCCTTTAGTGAATTTGTCTGTTTCAGAAATAATGAACTCACACAGATTTGTAAGAGAAACAGAAAATAATGAACTAAGCGAATTTGAAACTTATCAAGTGATTACAGCCCTCAGTGAATTGGAATTAGGCCCAGCTGAGATTGATATAGGAATAATTGCAGCAGCATTTTTGTTTGATGATAAAGATTTATCGATTGAAGAGTTTGTTCAGGATTCAGTCAAAGAGTTAATTGGCCAAAAAGGTTCGATACTTGAGTCTGCTCAAGATGTTGTGCTCTACGGCTTCGGCAGAATAGGTAGGCTACTTACTCGAATGTTAATTGAAGATTCCGGCGGAGGAGATAACCTAAGATTAAGGGCTATTGTAGTTCGTAAGGCTGTTGATGATGATTTGATTAAAAGAGCTAATCTAATGAGAACCGATTCTGTTCATGGGCCTTTTAAGGGCACGGTTAGAGTTATAGAAGAAGAAAATAAATTAATTATAAATGGTAATGAAGTTCTAGTGATATATGCAAATAATCCCTCTGAAATAGATTACACAAGCTATGGAATAAAAGATGCTCTTTTGATAGACAACACCGGAGTGTGGAGAAATCAAGAAGGCTTAGGTAATCATTTAAATTGCAAGGGAATTGCTAAAGTTTTACTTACCGCTCCCGCTAAAGATGGAATTAAAAATATAGTTCATGGTATCAATAATGAAATCATGGACAATGATGAGATATTAGGCGCAGCTTCTTGCACTACTAATGCGATTGTGCCGACATTAAAAGTTTTGAATGATGAATTTAAGATCCTTTCCGGACATATTGAGAGTGTTCATTCCTATACAAATGATCAAAATTTAATAGACAATTTTCATAAAAAAGAAAGACGTGGAAGAAGCGCGGCTTTAAATATGGTAATAACAGAAACTGGAGCCGGTAAAGCTGTTGGCCAGGTCCTTCCAGAATTAATGGGAAAACTCACCGCTAATGCTGTTAGAGTGCCAACTCCCAATGTCTCTCTTGCAATTATCAATTTGAGATTTGAAAGTGATGTGTCTGTTGAGGAGTTAAATAACTTTCTTCGCCAGAAAGCTTTTCATTCTGAATTAAAAGAACAAATTGGTTTCACTAACTCTCCCGAGGTTGTCTCGACTGATTTTGTTGGAGATAGGCATGCAGGTATTATTGACTCTGCTGCCACTATAGCTAACGGCAATAAATGCGTTCTATATGTTTGGTACGACAATGAATATGGTTACACAGCCCAGCTAGTTGGATTGGCAAAAGAGATGGTTGGATTAACCTATAAAAGATATCCAAATTTTAGCGAATCATCCTAGTAAATTAAGCCTTACATCATTATAATACCCCCGCGCTCTGAGGGTAATTTTCCCAATCTGTCATATAGGGAATGATAAGAATAAAAAAAGGTTTAAACATACCCATTAACGGTTCTCCTACCGAAGAAATAGTTGACTCCACAAGAAGCAGGTCTGTAGCTATTCTTGGTAATGACTATGTTGGAATGAAGCCAACTATGTTAGTTGAAGAAGGAGAGAGGGTTAAGCTCGGACAGGCTTTGTTCGAAGACAAAAAAAATCCTGGAGTAATCTTTACTTCTCCTGCCGGTGGTAAGGTTGAATCCATAAATCGTGGCGATCGAAGAGTTTTGCAATCAGTTGTAATTGAAGTCGAACAAGAAGAAGAAACTGAAGAATTTAATAGATATTCTGAAGATGAATTAGATAAGACTACCCCAGCAGAAATAAGATCTCAGCTTATTAAGTCTGGAAGCTGGACAGCATTTAGAACCAGACCCTACAGCAAAATCCCTGGTGTAGAAGAAATTCCAAATAACATATTTATTTCATTATTAGATACTCAGCCGCTTAGCCCCAACCCTGAAATTATCACAAATCTCAATACAGATAATTTTAATTTTGGTCTCAAAGTATTGAAAAGGCTCGTTGATTGTCCAATCCATATTTCCACGGGCCCAAATTCAAATTTAGATTTACCAGAAGACGACCAAGTTATTAAACATATCTTTTCAGGACCTCATCCAGCAGGCCTTGTTGGGACCCAGATGCACTATATTTCTCCTGCCTCTCTAAGCAATATCAATTGGACAATTGGCTATCAAGATGTCATTGCAATAGGTGCTCAGTTTAGAACAGGAAAAGTTTTTGTTGAAAGAGTTGTTTCTCTTGCCGGACCCCAAGTTAATGAACCTAAATATCTCAAAACTAGATTGGGAGCATGTACTGATGAGGTAACAGCAGGTCAGTTAACTCAAAGAGAGAATAGGGTAATATCAGGTTCAGTCATATCAGGCCGAGAAGCCTTAGGACCCTATGCTTATCTTGGACGTTATCATAATCAAATATCAGTTGTTGCTGAACCTAATTCGAAAGATAGAGAGTTTATGAATTGGCTAACTCCGGGTCCAAGAAAATTTTCTAAAATCCCTTTATTTCTCTCATCACTGTTTCCAAAAAAGTTATATAAATTTAAAGCTCTAATGAATGGCTCGGATCGTCCAATTGTTCCAATAGGCGTCTACGAGGAAGTGCTTCCCTTAAACTTCTTACCTGCGATGCTCCTAAGAAATATTGTTCTCATGGATACTGAAAAGATTCAGGCCTTGGGAGGCCTAGAACTCGATGAAGAAGATCTCTCTTTATGCAGCTTTGTTTGCCCAGGTAAATATGATTTTGGATCTTTACTCAGGGCTGGTCTAACAAAAATAGAGGTAGAAGGATAAATGAAACCATTGCGTAAATTCTTCGATACTCATAAACCTAAATTCACAAGTGGTGGGTCCCTAGAGAAATATTTCCCTATCTATGATGTATTTGAAAATCTTTTTTACTCATCTGATAAAAGAACTTTCGGTTCAGTTCATATAAGAGATAGTATCGATTTACAAAAAGTTATGGTCGTTGTTTGGATGGCTACATTTCCAGCTATGTTCTATGGAATGTACAATCTAGGGTACCATTCCCTGGCGGCATTCGAAGAACTTGGAGCTATAAATAAAGATGATTGGCATTTTATATTTATAGATTTGCTCTGTAATTACGATCCAAAAAGCATATGGGATTGTATTTGGTTTGGTGCTTGTTATTTCATTCCAATTTATCTTGTTACGTTTATTGTTGGTATTGCCTGGGAAGTAATTTTTGCAATCGTTAGAGGTCATGAAATCAATGAGGGAGCATTTGTTACGACCGTACTATTTGCCCTGTGCTGTCCTCCTGACGCGCCACTCTGGCAAGTTGCTCTCGGAATTAGCTTTGGTATTGTCGTTGCGAAAGAAATATTTGGCGGGACAGGAAAAAATTTCTTGAATCCTGCGTTAGCTGGAAGAGCTTTTCTATACTTTGCTTATCCCGTTGATTGGTCAGGAGATTCTGTTTGGGTTGCAGTGGATGGATATAGTTCTCCAACTATTTTAGGCATAGGAGCTCAAGAGGGTTTAAATGGAATTCAAGCCCAGTACTCATGGTCCGATGCTTTTTTTGGATCAATCCCAGGATCGATAGGTGAAACTTCAACACTGTTTATTTTGTTGGGTCTTGCCATATTGCTCTATACAAGAGTTGCTTCGTGGAGAATCATTGCCGGTGTATTGCTCGGAACTTTTGTAACTTCGGAGCTATTTAATTTCATCGGTTCGGATACTAATCCAATGTTCTCACTACCATTCCATTGGCACTTAGTTATAGGTGGTTTTGCATTTGGTTTAACGTTTATGGCCGTAGAGCCAGTGTCAGGCTCACACACTAATTTAGGAAGGTGGTATTACGGAATCCTTATAGGAGTAATGGTAGTTTTAATCAGAGTAGTAAATCCCGCATATCCTGAAGGTATGATGCTAGCCATCCTGTTTGCTAATTTATTTGCACCTCTCATTGATCATTTTGTTCAAGAGAGAAATATTAAACAAAGACTCAAGAGGGTTTCTTAATGAATAATAATGATACGATAAAGAAAACGCTCATCGTGGCTGTCTCTCTCTGTTTGGTATGTTCTGCATTAATATCTTTCTCAGCAGTTGAACTGAGAGATCTTCAGGAAGCAAATAAAACGCTAGATAAGCAAAGTAAGATTTTGTCAGCTGCAGGATTGCTAGATTCTTCTACCGATGTGACAGAGCAGTTTAAATCTATTCAAGCTCGAATAGTGAATTTAGAAACAGGTGAGTTCGATAGCGCTATAAACATTGAAGACTATGATGAGGGTTCCTTCTCTAGAAACCCCTCAACTTCCATTGAATTATCTTCAGAAAAAGACATAGCTCTTTTGAAAAGAAGGGAAAACTTTCAAACCGTTTACTTACATTACGAGCAACAAGATTTAAATGCCATCATCCTGCCTGTTAGAGGGTATGGTCTCTGGGGAACCATGAAAGGCTATTTAGCCCTAGAACCTGATTTAAAAACTGTTATAGGATTAGAGTTTTTTGAACACATTGAAACACCAGGACTAGGCGGGGAAATAGACAATCCAAGATGGAAGGCAATATGGAAAGGTAAAGAAATCTATTCTGATTCAGGCGAAGTTTTGATATCCGTAATCAAAGGGTCTGTTGATAAAAACTCCAGTAACGCTAAATATCAAGTTGATGGGTTGTCTGGAGCAACCATAACAAGTAATGGGGTCACTAACTTACTCTCATTCTGGCTAGGAGATATGGGTTATGGGCCTTTGATTTCTCAATTAAAGAATCAGGAGTTAAAAGATGTCTAAAGCAAAAGAAGTACTTTTAAATCCAATATTCAATGACAATCCAATTGCTTTGCAAATTCTTGGAATTTGTTCTGCTTTGGCTGTTACAGGAAATCTATATATAACTTTAATTATGTGCGTGGCCTTAACGACAGTGGTTACGTTGTCTAATTTATTTGTATCATTAATCAGAAACCATATACCAACGAACATAAGAATCATTGTCCAAATTTCAATCATTGCAACACTTGTCATGCTCGTAGATGAAGTGCTTCAGGCGTTTGATTACGAGAGCAGTAAAACGTTGTCAGTCTTTGTAGGTCTGATTGTAACTAATTGTATTGTGATGGGCAGGGCTGAAGCCTTTGCAATGAAAAATGGCCCTCTTATGAGCGCAATCGACGGATTTGGAAATGGTCTAGGTTACAGTGTTATTTTAATTATTATTGCTGTTATAAGAGAATTTGTAGGAGCTGGTACTTTTTACGGTATTGAAATCATGCCTCTCACCACTAACGGTGGTTGGTATATGGCAAATAATTTCTTTTTAACACCAGCAAGTTCATTTTTCATTATCGGTTTTACGATTTGGGCATTGAGACAATGGAAAACTGATCAAATTGAAGAACCAGAGTTTAAAATTTCTAAAAATAGCTTAGATGCTGAAAAGGGGACAGCCTGATGTTGGAAGCTTATTTAAGCATGTTTATAAAAGCAGTATTCATTGAAAATATTGCAATCAACTTTTTCCTGGGAATGTGTACATTTTTAGCAATATCTAAGAGGATTCAGCCAGCTATCGGACTGGGCATAGCTGTCATAGTCGTTTTAGGATTGGCAGTACCGATTAATAATTTAATTTTTAATTTCTTCTTAAAAGAAGATGCCTTATTTCCGGGATCGGATCTTCATTTCGTAGGCTTAATTTGTTACATAGGGATAATTGCAGCTCTCGTTCAGATATTGGAAATGTTCTTAGATCGCTATATACCAGCCCTTTATAATGCGTTAGGTGTGTTCTTACCACTAATAACAGTTAATTGTGCGATTCTTGGTGGTGTTCTGTTTTCGATTGAGAGGAATTTAGCTTTTACAGAAAGTATAGTCTATGGACTAGGTGCAGGAACTGGCTGGGCTTTAGCTATCGTAGCCTTAGCGGGCATAACTGAAAGACTCAAGTATGCGGACATTCCAGAAGGCTTACAGGGATTAGGAATAACTTTTATAACCGTGGGTTTAATGTGCTTCGGTTTCTTATCTTTCGGAGGAATATCTTTATAAAGTATGAACTTTCTACAAAATGAAATAGTTTTAGGTGTATTGGTTTTTACTCTTGCAGTGAATTTGATGGTTTTCATTATCCTGGGTGCGAGAAAATTGCTAGTGTCATCCGGTAATGTCAGCATATCAATGAATGAGGCGGCTAAATCAGTTGAGGTTGAAGCTGGAGGTAAACTTCTGCAAACATTAGCTTCTCAGAATTTATTTCTATCTTCTGCCTGTGGTGGGGGTGGCACATGCGCGCAATGTAAATGCCGAGTTGTCAGCGGAGGAGGCTCTATACTTCCTACTGAAGAGTCCCATTTTACCAATAAAGAAAAAAATGAGGGATGGAGACTTTCCTGTCAGGTGCCAGTAAAAGATGATATGGAAATAATAGTTCCCGATGAAGTGTTTGGTGCAAGAAAATGGGAATGTGAAGTGGTCTCAAATAATAATGTTGCCACGTTTATAAAAGAATTAGTGCTTAAATTACCAGAAGGTGAAGAAGTTGCTTTTAAGGCAGGTGGTTATGTACAAATGGAAATACCACCATACGAGCTAGACTATAAGACTTTTGATATTGAAGAGGAGTATCATGAGGACTGGGATAGGTTTGGAGTATGGGAAAATACCTCTAAAACACTTGAGCCTGTTATAAGGGCGTATTCAATGGCTAATTATCCCAATGAAAAAGGTATTATGAAGTTTAATATCAGGATAGCATCACCGCCACCCGGTACTGATTTTCCTCCTGGAGAAATGTCCTCATACATCTTCAATCTCAAGGAAGGAGATAAACTAACTATTTTTGGACCCTTTGGTGAGTTTTTTGCTGAAGAAACTGATAATGAGATGGTTTTCATAGGGGGTGGGGCAGGTATGGCCCCAATGCGGTCTCATATCTTTGACCAGCTTCTTAGGCTCAATTCAAAAAGAAAAATTACCTTTTTCTATGGAGCAAGAAGTTTAAGAGAAATGTTTTATACAGAAGAATACAACAAGCTTGCTGAAGAACATGAAAATTTTGAGTGGCATGTTGCTCTTTCTGATCCTTTGCCAGAAGATAATTGGGATGGTTATACGGGTTTTATTCATCAAGTAATACACGATGAATATCTAAAAGATCATCCCGCTCCAGAAGATTGTGAGTATTACATGTGTGGTCCGCCTATGATGATGGATGCGTGTTTTGATATGCTCGATAGCTTAGGAGTAGAGCCCGAAGCTATTAAATTTGATGACTTTGGAAGCTAATTGAATCGCAAGTCTTTATTACTTTTTTTTCTAACATTAGTTTTAATTCTCATTTTCATCTTGGCTCAAGATGAGAGTGATGCTGATGTTCAAATCTACAAAAGCAATATCATGGGCACTAGTTATAGTGTCACAATACATTCAAAAGTAGACAGTCAAAATACCTTCTTCCAGGTTTCAAATATTCTTAATAAGATCAATCAAGATATGTCTACTTATATCGACAACTCTTTAATTTCTAGAGTTAATCAGTCTGAAATTGGTCAATGGACTAAGGTTTCAAAAGATTTTATTGAGGTGCTTAACTATGCAATTGAAATATGCAATCAGTCAAAAGGAATTTATGATGTTTCAATTGGCAAATTAGTTAACTTATGGGGCTTTGGTCCCGACAATGTAAACTCAAAACCATCAAAAGATAACATTAATTATTTGACGTCTCAGGTTGGTTGCGACTCAGTGCAAACTAATGTTGATTCTCAATCAGTCAGAAAAGTTAGAGATGTAGAATTAGACTTTTCCTCCATTGCAAAGGGGTTCGCTATTGATAAGGTTTACGAATTTCTCGTTAACAAAGAAGAAGTTGAAAGTTTTTTTATTGAGTTAGGTGGCGAAGTAAGATCAACATCACGTAAATCCAACTCTCAACCTTGGAAAGTTGGAATTATTAACCCTTTAGAACCATCTAAAATTATTCACACTTTCTTTTCTTCTGATTATCTATCTTTTGCCATGGCTACTTCTGGAGATTACAGAAATATTAGAATTTTTGATGACATAGAAATGAGTCATACAATAGATCCTATCTCAGGAGTCCCATCTGAATATTCAAAAAAATCTGTTTCAGTTATATCAACAAGCGGAATGAGTGCAGATGCATTATCAACTACTCTAAACGCAATGCCACTTCAAGAAGCTATAGAATTTGCTAACACAAAAAAACTGAAAGTCTTATTTGTACTGGAAGAAGAGGGAAGCCCTAAATTAATATTCTCTGAAGAGCTTCAAAGAGTTAAAATATAAGCATGTACGAAATGGTTTTAATCTTTCTGGTCTTGATGGCTGTAATCGCTGTGATGTCTGTTGGAGTGCTTTTTGGAAAAAAACCAATTACAGGTTCTTGTGGTGGACTAGCGAATTTAGAACCTGGAAGAGAATGTGAGCTTTGTGGAGGTAATCCCTCGAAATGTGTTGAACAATAAAAAGGGAGCTTGAAGCTCCCTTTTTAAATGGCCGAAATTAGAATTGGTTCATTGTGTTGTCTTCGCCAGCAGCCTTGAGAGCAGCTTCACCTGCGAAATATTCTTTGTGGTCATCGCCCATATCTGAACCCGCCATATTTTGATGCTTAACGCATGCAATACCTTCTCTAATCTCTTTTCTTTGTACGCCTTCAACATAACCCAACATACCTTTATCGCCAAAGTATTCTTTTGCAAGATTATCTGTAGAAAGTGCCGCTGTGTGATAAGTTGGTAAAGTAATTAAATGATGGAAGATACCGGCTTGTTGCGCAGCATCAGATTGGAAAGTACGAATTTTTTCATCAGCTTCCCTAGCTAAATCAGTATCATCATATTTCACATCCATCAAGTCATCCCTGTCGTATGAAGTTACATCTTTGCCATCTTCTACCATAGAGTCAAAAACCTGCTGTCTGAAGTTCAATGTCCAGTTAAAGGAAGGACTGTTGTTGTATACAAGCTTCGCATTTGGGATAACTTTTCTGATCTCATCCATCATAGCTCCAATCTGTCCAATATGAGGCTTTTCAGTTTCTATCCATATAAGGTCAGCTCCATTCTGTAAACTGGTTATGGAATCTAAGATGCATCTAGCTTCGCCAGTTCCTTCTTTAAATCTGTATAGATTACTTGGGAGTCTTTTAGGTCTAACAACTTTTCCATGGTAATTAATTAAAACGTCGCCATGATTCATCTCTTCTTCTGAAACCTCTTCCAGATCAAGAAAAGAATTATATTGATCACCTAAATCACCAACTTCGTGAGTAATTGCAATTTGTTTTGTAAGGCCCGCACCTAAAGAATCAGTTCTCGCAACAATCACGCCATCGTCAACACCCAATTCAAGGAAAGCGTAACGTACAGCATTTATTTTTGCCAAGAAGTCAGCATGAGGTACAGTGACTTTTCCGTCTTGGTGACCGCATTGTTTTTCATCGGAAACTTGATTTTCAATTTGTATACAACAAGCACCAGCCTCTATCATTTGCTTGGCCATTAAATAAGTCGCTTCTTCATTTCCAAAACCAGCATCTATGTCAGCAATAATTGGAACAATGTGAGTTTGAAAATTATCAATTTTATTTTGAATTTCCTCCTTCGCTTTTCCTTCTGCAGAATCAAGCTGCCTAAAAAGATCTCCAAGCTCTCTAGCATCTGCTTGTTTAAGAAAGGTATAGAGTTCTTCAATCAATGATGCAACTGTAGTCTTTTCATGCATAGACTGATCAGGAAGAGGACCAAATTCAGATCTTAAAGCCGCTACCATCCAGCCGGATAAGTAGAGATACTTTTTATCAGTATTACCAAAATGTTTCTTAATGGAAATTAACTTTTGTTGACCTATGAAACCATGCCAACAACCCAGAGATTGTGTGTAAGCTTCAGGATTAGCATCATACTCATCCATGTCTTTTCTCATTATTGACGCTGTGTATCTGGCAATATCAAGACCTGATTGAAATTGGTTCTGCAATCTCATTCTTGCAGCACTTTCAGGCTGTATGTTCACGTTTGAGCTACTTCCTTTATTTTTTAACTCTGTCAGTTCTTGAATTAATTCTTTGTAAGAGGCCATAATTCTTCCTTTAAAATGATTATAAATTTGTTAAAAGTTTATCCTAACTTACCTGTACCTTTGGTAAGTTAAAAAGAGGCGTCAGTTTAACGGTAAATAGTTATAAATCAACTAACTTTTAGACTTTGGAGAGCTTTTCTGCATATCCAATATATGTTTGAGGAGTAAGCTTAAGGAGGCGTTCTTTTTCTTCAGTCGGGATATTTAATTTATCTACAAAATTGATTAAATCCGATTGGTTTATTTCTTTCCCTCTAGATAAATCTTTCATCAATTCATATCCATTTGGAATATGATTTTTTCTAAGAATTGTTTGAATAGCTTCAGTCAGAACTTCCCAAGAATTATTTAAGTCTTCGTCTAGTCTTTTTTTATTTAGCTCTAATTTATCTAAGCCTCGTGATAGAGAATTTAAAGCTAATAGTTTGTAACCTAGACAGGATCCAATATTCCTCATCACAGTTGAGTCGGTAAGATCTCTTTGCCAACGAGATATAGTAACTGTATTGCTTATGTGTGAAAGTAGGGCGTTTGCTAATCCAAAATTACCTTCAGCATTCTCAAAATCAATAGGATTGACTTTGTGGGGCATAGTAGAAGATCCAACTTCGCCTTCTTTAAGTTTTTGTTTGAAATATCCCAATGAAATATATCCCCAAATATCTCGTGATAGATCTATGAGAACGTTATTAAGTTTTACGTAATCACCAAGAAGTAAAGCAATCGTATCTTTGGGTTCTATTTGTGTGGTGTGAGAATTAAAATCCAGCTTCAAGCTTTTGACGAATTGTTCACATAATTTTTCCCAATTTACTTCAGGGTAAGCAACGCTATGAGCATTGTAGTTTCCTACAGCACCATTTATTTTTCCTACCATTTTGTGTTCGTCAATATTTTTACTAATTCTGATAATTCTTTTGTAAAAATTAGAAAACTCTTTACCCATTGTGGTTGGAGAAGCGCTTTGGCCGTGGGTTCTAGATAGCATGGGACTTTTCTTGTATTTGTTAGCTAGTGTTTTAATTTTTTTTGCAATTTTTGAAGACGAATTGTTAATGATATCAGTAGCATCTTTTATCATTAGGGCATAAGAGAGATTGTTTATATCTTCCGAAGTGCAAGCAAAGTGGATAAATTCTGAGTATTTCTTTAGTGTCTTATGCTTAGCAAACCTCTCTTTGATGAAATATTCAACTGCCTTTACATCATGATTGGTTTTGCTTTCAATGGTTTTAATTCTCTTGGAATCTTTAACATCAAAATTATCAACAATATCAGTAAGATACCTATAATCCTTTACTTTAAATATTGGAAGATCTTTTATTTGACTGTTTTGCGATAGATGAATAAACCAGCGTATCTCAACGAATACTCTATATTTAATCAGTCCATGTTCGCTACAAATTTCTCTTAGCTCCGATACAGGGGCATTATATCTACCGTCTAGAGGGGAGATTGATAGAAGATTTTGTGTATTCATTAAGCCATTATAACTTAATGTGTTTAATGCTTGCCTTCAACTTAAAGTACATACAAACTAAGAATATGTTTAAAACCCTGATTCTAATTTCTGTTTCCTTTATTAGTGTATTAATAAATGCAAAGACTGTGATCCATGCTGGATATCTGTTCGATACAGAAAAAGGTAATTTAGAGCCGGAAATTTCCATAATTGTTGATAATGATAAGATTGTTGATGTTATTGAGGGTTATGTTGCTCCTGATCCTGATGATCAATACATAGACCTTACAGGTTACTACCTTCTTCCTGGTCTAATAGACATGCACGTTCATTTAACAAATCGCAGTTCTAATAGAGCATACCTAGAACGCACTACATTAAATCCTGCTGACTATGCGATACGAGCTACTAAAAATGCCGAAATAACATTATTTTCAGGCTTTACAACTGTTCGTAACTTAGGAGATTCAGATGGTATTACCATATCTCTCAGAAACGCTATAAACCAAGGTATTACTGATGGACCTAGAATTTATTCATCAGGAAAGACAATTGCTTCAACAGGAGGTCATGGAGATTCAACGAATTCTTTAAATAATGCTTTAACGTCAGATTTAGGTCCTGCAGAGGGAGTGATAAACGGTAAGGATGATGCACTTAAGGCTGTTAGGCATCGTTATAAAGAAAATGCTGATTTGATTAAGATCACTGCTACAGGTGGAGTATTGAGTAATGCAAAAGACGGACAGAATCCTCAACTGACTCTAGAGGAGATAGAAGCAGTAGTGAGCACCGCTAAAGATTATGGTTTTAAAGTTGCAGCTCATGCCCATGGATCTGAAGGCATAAAAAGGGCAACTCGTGCCGGTGTTGATTCGATAGAGCATGGAACGCTTATGGATAGGGAAGGCGCAGCATTAATGCGAGAAAAAGGAACATATTACGTACCAACTTTACTGGCAGGCAATTGGGTTGCTGAAAAGGCCTTAATTAAAGACTACTACCCACCTTTTGTGGAAAAGAAGGCCCTCGAAATAGGTCCCAAGCTTCAGGCTACTTTTTCCATGGCTCATCAAGCTGGTGTCAAAATTGCTTTTGGAACAGATAGTGGAGTTTCGCCTCATGGTGAAAATGCTAAGGAATTTAAACTAATGGTCGAAGGTGGTATGAGTGAAAAGGACGCCATTTTAACTGCAACAATTATTGCAGCTGATTTGTTAGGAGAAACAGAAAGCCTAGGAAGTATCGCTAAGGAAAAATATGCAGATATTGTTGCAGTGTCAGAAAATCCGTTAGAAGATATAACCATTTTAGAAAGTATTGATTTTGTTATGAAAGGAGGAAAGGTTATAAAAGAACCTTAAAAAATTATGAAACTATATGACTCAATTGGACCCAATCCGCATGTTGTAAGAATGTTTATAGCAGAACTTGGCTTGGACATAGAAAAAGAAGAAGTTGACCTGATGGGAGGAGAAAATAGACAAGCTGAACATTTGTCGAGGAATCCTTCCGGACAGATGCCAACACTTGAGCTAGACGATGGGAGTTTTTTAGCTGAAATAACAGTTATCTGTGAATATCTTGATGAAATTAATGGCAATAGTGATTTAATTGGTAAGACTCCACAAGAGCGTGCTGAAACTAAGATGTGGGTAAGAAGAATAGACCTACAAATCATTGAACCTCTAACAAATGGTTTCAGATCTGCGGAAGGATATGAATTCTTCAAGGAGAGACTTCATTTAATACCTCAAGCAGCTGATGATCTGAAGGCAATAGCTCAGGAACGTCTAGCTTGGTTAGATCAACAACTTGAAGGTAAAGAATTTATCTGTGGAGATAGATTAACTCTCGCAGATATCATGTTGTATTGTTTCCTAAATTTCGGTGCAACTGTGGGTCAGCCTATTAATGAAGGCAATAAAAATATATCTGCTCTTTATGCAAAACTGGATTCATTAGATAGCGCAAGTGCTTAATGAATCGTGAAGATAGAATTCGTGCTTGGCTTACAACTGGAGTTGTAATTATTGTTGTTACTCTTTGGATTCTCTCTGCTTTTGTATGACGGAGTGGCTAGTTTATATTGTTGAGTGCTCCGACAAAACTTTATATACAGGAATCACAAATAATTTAACCAAACGTCTTGAAAGTCATAACTTAGGAATTGGTGCGAAATATACCAAATCTAGAAATCCTGTATCGTTGGTTTACAAGGAGACTATAGGTGGAAGAGGGCAAGCTCTAAAGCGAGAAATAGCAATTAAGAAACTTTCTAGAGAAGAGAAGAAAAAATTAATTGATAGAGCTAATTTCTCCACCTCCTAAGCACTGATTGTCTTTATAAATAACGACGGACTGGCCTGGCGTAACTGATCGTTGTGGTTCATCAAATACAATTTTAAGCGAGTTATTTCCTATTGAAATATTACATTTTTGATCATGCTGCCTATACCTAACTTTTGCTGTTCCCTCAAAATCCTTAGGAATACTCTCATCCAATAAAAATAAATTCTTTGTTGAAAGCTCACTAGAAAATAAAAGAGGATGATTGTTTCCTTGAACACAAGTTAACTCATTTCTTGTTAAATCTTTTTTTGCAACATACCAAGGTAGATCTGATGCGCCTTTAACTCCTCCTATACCTAAACCCTGTCTTTGACCTAAAGTATAGAACGCAAGGCCAGAATGACTGCCAATTACTTCTTCCTTGTCATTTATTATATTTCCAACTTCTCCTTGAAGATATTTACTTACAAATTCAGGAAAGGGTCTCTCACCTATGAAACATATTCCTGTACTGTCTTTTTTCTCGCTAGTAATAAGATTGTTCTCTCTAGCAATTGTCCTTACCTCATCTTTTTTTAATTTGCCTAGCGGAAACAGAGTTTGCTTGAGCACCTCTTTATCGATTGCATGTAAAAAATAAGATTGATCTTTTGATTCATCTGAACCTTTAAACAGATTCTCATGATCTGTTTGAGCATAATGGCCTGTAGCAATGTAATCAAAGTCATGATTCATTGCATATTGATAAAATTCTTTAAACTTAATCTCCTTGTTGCAAAGAATATCTGGATTGGGTGTTCTACCTGCCTCAAGTTCCTCTAAAAAATAGTCAAAAACCCTATCTTTATATTCTCTAGAAAAGCTTTCTTGCAAGAGAGGAATATCAAGTTGATCAGCAATAAATGCTGCGTCCATAAAGTCTTCTTTAGCGCTGCAATATGGAGAACCATCATCATCATCCCAATTTTTCATAAATAGGGCATGTACGTCATAATCTTGTTGCTTTAACAAGAGACAGCTTACAGACGAGTCTACACCGCCCGAAAGGCCTACCAATACTCTTTCTTTAGTCATTTTTCTAGAATTAACCTTATTGCCTAAATAATATATAATGCAGCTCCATTTAATTATACAGACCAATCATGACATTTGAGCACATAAAAGAGCCCTCAAGCGGTTCGAAAATATCAGTAGATTCATCAGGAAAGCTTATTGTGCCTGACAATCCAATCATACCATTCATTGAAGGTGATGGAATAGGTTCAGATATTACCCCTGCCATGATTAGCGTAGTTGATAGTGCGGTTGAGAAAGCCTACGACGGAAAAAAGAAAATAGAGTGGATGGAGATTTACTGCGGTGAAAAATCTACAGTGGTCTATGGTGAAGATAATTGGCTCCCCCCAGAAACGTTAAGAGCTCTTGAAATCTATTTAGTAGGAATTAAAGGACCTCTAACAACACCAGTAGGAGGAGGAATAAGGTCTCTAAATGTGGCTTTAAGACAAGAGCTAGATTTATATGTTTGTCAGAGACCTGTCAGATATTTTGATGGTGTGCCTAGCCCTGTGACATCTCCTGAAAAGACAGACATGGTCATTTTTAGAGAAAACTCAGAAGACATTTATGCTGGTATTGAATGGGAAGCCGGATCTGAGGAAGCTAAAAAAGTTATAAAGTTCTTAACAGAAGAAATGGGTGTTACAAAAATTAGGTTCCTTGAAGAGTGCGGTATTGGGGTCAAGCCTGTATCAAAACAGGGAACAGAAAGACTTGTCGATAAGGCAATTCAATATGCGATTGCCAACGATAGAGATTCAGTTACTCTTGTTCACAAGGGCAATATTATGAAATTTACTGAAGGCTCCTTCAAAGATTGGGGTTATCAGTTTGCAGCTTCAAAATATGGCGCAATTGAATTAGATGGAGGCCCTTGGCATTCTCTTACAAATCCAGTTACAGGAAGAGAAATTGTTATAAAAGATGTGATTGCAGATGCCTTCTTACAGCAAATACTCACAAGACCTGACGAATATAGTGTTATTGCAACACTTAATCTTAATGGTGATTACATTTCTGATGCTCTCGCAGCTGAAGTGGGTGGAATAGGAATAGCACCAGGAGCTAACCTTGGCGATAAGATTGCGTTATTTGAAGCTACACATGGTACAGCTCCAAAGTATGCAGGTTTAGATAAAGTTAATCCAGGCTCCCTGATACTCTCAGCAGAAATGATGTTGAGATACATGGGTTGGATGGAGGCAGCAGACCTTATAATTGAAGGCCTCTCAAAAACAATCAGTCAAAAAACAGTTACTTACGATTTCGAAAGGCTAATGAGCGGTGCAAGCTTATTGAAATGTTCAGAATTTGGAGAGGCAATAATTTCAAATATGGATTAATGCTAATCAATCAAAACCAGAACAAAGATAAAGAAGACCAAAACAACGACACATCCTCCGTTGCAACTTTAGAAAAACCTAAAGTTAAGAAACCGCCTCTCTACAGGGTTATACTTCATAATGACGACTATACTCCAATGGAGTTTGTGGTTTATGTGCTTCAGGTATTTTTTGGATTTGATGGTGACAAAGCCCAACAAATCATGCTAGCCGTGCATACCCATGGAAAGGGAGTTTGTGGTATCTTTACAAAAGAAGTGGCAGAAACAAAAAGCGCTCAAGTTAATAATTTCGCTAAGGAAAATGGACATCCACTTTTAAGCGATATAGAGGAAGTTGACGAAGATGATTAATCAAGAACTAGAACAAAACCTAAATACCGCTTTCAAAATAGCACAAGAACAACAGCATGAGTTCGTAACTGTTGAACACTTGCTTCTTGCTCTTTTAGATAACTCTGATGCAATAGATTTACTATCCTCAAACAAAGTCAATATTGAAAAATTAAAAGTTGAGTTAGAGGAGTTCATAGGATCGACGACACCAAAGATACCTCATGAATCAAAGACCGAAATACAACCAACCTTAGGCTTTCAAAGGGTTATTCAACGTGCAGTCTTTCACGTTCAATCTTCAGGAAAGGAAGAGGTTAATGGCAGTAATATATTAGTTGCAATCTTCAGTGAAAAAGAATCACAAAGTGTTTATCTTCTAGAGCAGTTTGGACTAACCAGATTGGACGCTGTTTCTTACTTAAGTCATGGTAAAAGCAATACAGATGATCCTGATGTGGAGCAAGGTGAGTCTAATGAACCCGAATCAAATAATGCCTTGGAACAATTCACCACTAATCTTAATAAAGAGGCTCTAGAAGGCAGGATCGACCCTCTGATAGGTAGAAATTCTGAAATAGAGAGGGTGGTTCAAATATTGGCACGAAGGAGCAAAAACAACCCATTACTAGTGGGCGAGTCTGGTGTCGGAAAAACAGCTATTGCAGAAGGTTTAGCAAAACTTATTACAGAAAATAATGTTCCTGAACTAATACAAGACAGTGTCATTTATTCCCTAGATATGGGTGCTTTGCTCGCTGGTACTAAATATAGGGGAGATTTCGAAGAGAGATTGAAATCTGTATTAAAGGAATTAGAAGAAGATGCGTCGGCAATACTATTCATAGATGAAATTCATACAATCATAGGGGCTGGTGCCACATCAGGAGGTGTGATGGATGCATCAAATTTATTGAAACCTGCTTTAGCCAAACGGGGTCTTCAATTTTTGGGTTCAACAACCTATAAAGAATTCAGAGGTATTTTTGAAAAAGATAGAGCTCTTTCTAGAAGATTCCAAAAAGTAGAAGTCGCCGAACCCACTATTGACGAAACTTTCAACATACTCAAAGGATTAAAAGGTCGTTTTGAAGAACATCACAATATTAAATACACGGAAGGGGCCTTAAAGGCTGCAGCAGCTCTTTCTTCTAAACATATTAATGACAGATATTTACCAGATAAAGCTATTGATGTGGTGGATGAAGCTGGAGCTAAACAAAATCTAGTTCCTTCGTCGAAAAGAAAAAAAACGATAGGAGAGCTCGATATTGAGAAGATCGTCGCATCTATTGCGAGAATACCTGAAAAGACAGTCTCTTCTTCAGATAAAAAATCTCTTGAAAAACTAGAAGAAAATCTTAAACGAGTCATATTTGGCCAAGATGAAGCTGTAGAAAAGCTTTCCTCTTCAATTAAGTTAGCCAGGGCTGGCTTAAGAGTAGATGAGAAACCTGTTGGCTCGTTCTTATTTTCTGGACCTACAGGGGTAGGAAAAACTGAAGTGAGTAAACAGCTGGCTAAGATCATGGGTATCGAATTTGTTAGATTCGATATGTCTGAGTATATGGAACGTCATACAGTTTCTAGGTTAATTGGCGCACCTCCAGGTTATGTTGGATATGATCAAGGAGGCCTGCTTACAGAGTCTGTAAACAAACACCCACACTCAGTTATTTTATTAGATGAGATAGAAAAAGCTCACGCAGAAGTTTTCAATATACTTCTTCAGGTCATGGATCACGGTACCTTGACAGATAATAACGGCAGAAAAGCAGACTTTAGAAATACTGTCGTTATTATGACCACTAATACAGGAGCTCAAGATATGAGTAGGGCAAGTATGGGATTCCAATCTCAAGATCACTCGACTGACGCTACTGAAATGATAAAGAAAACCTTTTCTCCTGAATTTAGAAACAGATTGGATAGCATCATTCAATTTAATCCTCTTCCAACTGAGGTTATTAAAACAGTAGTTGATAAATTCTTAGTAGAGCTTCAGGTTCAATTAGATATCCAAAAGGTTCAGCTTGAAGTGTCAGACGAAGCAAGAGAATGGCTTCTTGAAAATGGTTATGACAAGAATATGGGTGCAAGACCAATGCAAAGGCTTATTCAAGACACAATTAAAACTGTTTTGGCTGAAGAAATATTGTTTGGTAAGTTGTCTAAGGCCGGAGGTACTGCCTACGTAACACTAGAAGAAGGTAAGATCAAAGTTAGCTTAACCGAAAATTCTAAGAAAACAGAAAAGGTATAGCTATCAGATATCTATTAATTTTACTTTTATCTTTCACTTCTTATTTTTTTAGTGAAAGTAAACTTGATACTGCTGATGCTCCAAGAACAATACTTTTTTGGAACACCGCACAAAAACTTGAAGGATTTAAAAACATCAAAGAAATTGTTCCAACAAGGCGTATAACAAAAAGCATAGAACCTTATCCGTTAACCTATAATTTAGTTGATCTTTCTGATCTGAAATATACCTTTAAAGGAAAAGAGTTCTCAATTGAAGAATTTAAAGAAACCTTCAAAGTAGCAGGCTTAATTGTTATCCGTGATGGTTCTATTCTTTACGAAGATTATAATTTTGGTCATGACGAGTCTTCGACATGGGTTTCCTTTTCGGTAACGAAGTCTGTTACTTCTATGCTTTTAGGTGCTGCCATTCAGGATGGGTTTATTAAATCTGTTGAAGATAAAGTTACAACTTATTTGCCGCAGTTAATCGACAGCAAATATCAACATGTTTCAATTAAAGAAGTTTTGCATATGTCTTCTGGTATTGCTTGGAATGAAGATTACTCTGACCCTGAATCTGATGTGAATATTGCAGGTGCTTTAAATTCATTAACCCTTTATCAATATTTAAATACTCTTGATACCGCAGCTTCCCCTGGTACCAAATTTAATTACAACACCGGAGAAACTAATCTCCTTGGTGGAATAGTAAGGGCAGCAATTGGGAATAATTTATCAAGCTACATTGAGCAGAAAATATGGAAACCTTTTGGAATGGAATCCGATGCTTACTGGGGTATAGATAGTGACTTTGAACAAGAACTAGGCGGGTGTTGTATAAACGCTACGCTGAGAGACTATGCAAGAATTGGCATATTTGCGATGGACAAAGGTGTGTTAAATAACGGAACCAACGTTTTGCCAACAGACTGGATGAAAGATTCAACGACTCCATCACCAAATTACCCTTATTATGGATATCAATGGTGGTTGGATGGTTCAAATTATGAATCCTATTATGCAGATGGCATTTTTGGTCAATTTATTTGGATAGATCCCGTCTCTCGAACAGTAGTTGCAATGCATGGTGCTAGAGACATGGCAGATGTAGATTCTTATGTTGGAGGACACAGATTAAACTTTATGGTGTCCTTATTAGAAGCGATTAATAAATAAACTATTATCTTTCTCTGAAGATTATTCTTCCTTTAGAAAGGTCATAAGGTGTAATCTCAACCTTAACTTTATCTCCAGTTAAGATTCTTATGTAATGCTTTCTCATTTTTCCAGATATATGAGCAGTGACTACATGATCATTATCAAGTTTCACTCTAAAAGTTGTATTGGGGAGAGTTTCAATAACCTCTCCATCCATTTCTATTAAATCTTGTTTTGCCATATATAATATATTCTCTTACAGATAACCCAATTACTAAAGTAAAAGATGAAAGAAAAAGAGTTTAAATTTAAAACATTACTGTTATTTTTAGCCTTAGTTACTATCTTCATAGCTTTTATGGCCTATATATTGGATAAATACATATTAGTTTATTGACCCTACGACCTGATCTTTGATTAATTTATTAATTTTATCTTCATCATAATCAGACCAAATTTTTAGGACTTCTTTGGTATCTTTACCAAGATGTGGAGGAGGGGAGTATGAGTCTTCATTTGTGTAGGACATTTTTACCGGGTTACCCGGCATTGTGACTGTTCCTCCATCTGGATGGCTTACCTCTACCATCATATTCCTATGGATAACTTGCTCATCAGATAATGCTTCACTGAACCTATTGATCGGCGCACAAGGAACTTTAGCTTCATTAAGTTTATTTATCCAATAATCTGAATTCTGAGTTGATAAAATTTTATTAAGTTCTGTTTCAATAAATTCTTGGTTTTTTAATCTATCAACAGAAAGATCAAATTTTGGATCATCCAATGAATCTAAATTAACAACTGACTTAAGAGCTTTCCAAAAAGCATCTGTTATTACTGCTATCACAACAAAACCGTCTTTAGTAGTAAAGCTATTGTAAGGGACATGTACAAAGTGAGCATTGCCTATGGGCTCTGGATTTATACCTGAAAGAGTGTGCATTGTTGCCATGTAGGTAAGTAAAGAAATTTGTACATCTAATAAAGAAATATCAATATGTTGCCCTTTTTGAGTTTTTTCCTTGTAATAAAGGGCAGAAAGAATTCCTATAACACTGTATAAGCCAGAGCCAAGGTCACCAATAGGAATACCTGCTCTTGTAGGTGAAAGAGCATCTTTGCCTGTTATGGACATACCACCACTATATGCTTGAACTATTTGATCATAAGCTGGTCTTGAAGAATGGGGTCCTGTTTCTCCAAATCCAGTAATTGAACAAGTTATGATTTTAGGATTTATCTTTTCTAGGTTCTTAAAATCTATTTTTAATTTCTTAACAACACCAGCACTAAAATTATTGAGAACTATGTCTGCAGATTTAATCAAATCATAAAATACATTCAGACCTTCTTCGCTTTTCAAGTCAATTGATACGCTTTTTTTATTTCTGTTCAAGGTTAAGAAATAGGCACCAAAACCTTTAAAAGAGTAGTTGGGATCATCTTTCAGTAAGCCACGAGTCATTTCTCCATTTCCTAATGGTTCAATTTTGACTACTTCAGCTCCTAAATCGGCTAGAACCATTCCTGCATATGGACCAGCTAACATGTGCGTTAAGTCTATAACTTTAACTCCGTCTAAAGGTTTCATATATTAATTGTACTACATACAAATAAAGGTAGTTTTGCCAGTTTAGATACAAATTTAAGTAACCAAATTTCATGTAATAAATGGTAAAGTTTAAGGATGAACAGAAGGGTATTTTTTAAGAGTTTATTTTTTCTTTTTGCTTCACTTTCGTTAAAAGTTTTTTCTCAATCTAAGAATAAGTCCATTTACTTTTCACACGGTGTTGCAAGTGGTGATCCGACTAATACTCATGTCATCTTATGGACAAAATTGTCAGGAGATTTAGTAACTCAACAAGAGGTTGTATGGCAAGTATCATCCGATAGAAGTTTTAACAATATAATTTCGCGAGGAGAATCAATTGCATATAGCGAAAATGATTACACAGTAAAAGTAGATGCCAATATCCCATTAGAATTCAATGGAAAGGAGGTCTATTACCGGTTTAAAGCAAATGACCAAATTTCTGTTATGGGTACAACACTGACTTTACCAACCAACAATCCAGAAAATTTTAATATTGCTTTTTGCAGCTGTTCCAATTATCCAGCTGGTTATTTCAATGCCTACAAAGAAATGGCCAATGATAAGTCAATTGATTTGGTTCTTCACCTTGGAGATTATTTATACGAATACAGTAGAAAGGGTTATGCATCATCAGAAGCAAAAGAAATGGGACGACTTGTTGATCCGCCTCATGAAATTATCAGTCTTGATGATTACAGAAGGAGATATGCTACTTATAGAAGCGATCAGGACTTGCAGCTACTTCATCAATTAAAACCAATGATTTCGGTGTGGGATGATCATGAAATTACTAATGACACTTGGAAGGAGGGCGCTCAAAATCATTCCGATAATGAAGGATCTTTTGAAGAACGAAGAAATAATGCTGTTAAGGCATATTATGAATGGATGCCAATTAGAGATAAAAAAGAACGAGATAAGATTTGGCGTAGTTTTTCTGTAGGAAACTTAATCAACTTAATGATGTTGGACACAAGACTATATGGCAGGGAAAAGCAATTAGAAATCAGTGACTATATAAATGACAATAAGCTAGATAAAGAAAAATATGCTGAAGATTTAAATAAACCAAGGGATCTTTTAGGAAAAGAGCAATTTAACTGGGTTAAAAGAAATGTAAACAAAAAATATAGATGGTCTGTTATTGGTCAGCAGCTATTAATAGGACCCAAGTACTTACCTAATATATTTAAATCTGACAAACTTTCAGGCTCTAGATCTTATCTAAGTAAGCAGCTCGCGGGTGAGAAATTAGCAACAAATACAGATCAATGGGATGGATATCCTTACGAGAGGGAAAAGCTGTATAAAGTTCTGAGCAATTCACAATCAAACGTAATTTTAGCTGGAGACTCTCATAATTCATGGTTATCAAATTTATACGATAAAAAAGATAAATTCATTGGAATAGAGGTAGGGGCACCAGCTATATCATCACCAAGTTTTGGTGATAGTTTCGGTGAATCAACACAGATAATTGAGGAAGCTTTTGTAAAGGATAATCGAGATTTAGTATGGACTAATGGAAGATATAAAGGTTACGTTTCCATGGACATACATTCAGAGTACATAGATGTATCGTTTAATTACGTTTCGTCAGTAAAAACAAAAGATTACAGCGTTTTAGAACCATACGCCTTTAGAGTAGAGCACAATAAACCCCTTATTTAATAGATAACCTATT
>Ga0208127_1000273_pt1 | contig 26617 bp, 24 predicted proteins | sample ETNtaG_6_FD_185751 | JGI IMG/M metagenome (GOLD analysis project Ga0208127, IMG submission 185751) | Marine microbial and viral communities from oxygen minimum zone, Eastern Pacific Ocean - ETNP201306SV45 (SPAdes) (version 2) | ecosystem: Environmental > Aquatic > Marine > Oceanic ... | reverse complement strand
TCGGCGATGGTGAAAAATATCAATTGAACATTCAATCACCACAATTTTCAGGACTAAACAGAGTACAACAGCATCAACTAGTAATGAAAGCATTAAAAACCACTTTGGAAACTAAACTTCATGCAATTTCAATAAAAACATCTCAAAAATAACTTAACTAAACTTTAAACCATGTCTGATATAACAAAAGAAATCGCAAAAAATATAAAAGAAAATAATATAGTTCTATTCATGAAAGGTAACAAAACCTTTCCTCAATGCGGCTTTTCAGCCTTTGTGGTACAAACATTACAAAGTCTGGAAGTAGAATTCAAAGATATAGATGTCCTAAAAGACCCTGAACTGCGCCAGGGAATCAAAGACTACACACAATGGCCAACCATACCACAACTATATGTCAAAGGAGAATTCATTGGAGGATGTGATATTGTAAAAGAGATGTATGAATCTGGTGAATTAGAACAAGTCCTATCTTCTTAAATGAGTAGAAATCCTTCTATACAAATAAAAGAATTAAATAAGGCTTACCGCGCTAAATCCGGCACCGTACATGCCCTTAAGAACATTAACCTAGATGTACCAAAAGGAAGCTTCTTTGGATTACTAGGACCTAATGGAGCAGGAAAAAGTACTATGATGAATATCATAGCTAGTCTAGTAAAAAAGGATTCAGGAATCATCTTAATCAACAATAAAAACTTTGATCAATATCAAACCGAAATAAAATATGATCTCGGTATAGTTCCGCAAGAACTAATATTAGACCCTTTCTTTACTGTCTTAGAAACATTAGAAATTTTTGCCGGATATTACGGAATAAAAAAACAAAATAGAAAAACAGATGAAATAATATCTGCCCTAGGGCTAGAAGAAAAAGCCCATACCGCCCCAAGATTATTATCTGGTGGAATGAGAAGAAGATTATTAATTGCAAAAGCCCTAGTTCATGATCCAGATATAGTAATATTGGATGAACCAACTGCTGGAGTAGATGTAAAATTAAGAGAACAATTGTGGGATTATGTAGTCAAATTAAACAAAAAAGGAAAAACCATAATCTTAACTACCCATTATCTAGAAGAAGCAGAAAAATTATGTGATCACATTGCAATAATTGACAAAGGGTCAATCATTGCAAACGATAAAAAAGACAATCTAAAAAAATTATTCGGAAAGAAAAAAATTATTTTAGAACTAAAACAAACCCCAAAACAAATTGCAAACACCTTCACTGGATATGATTATAAAATAGATAACAACAATATGGTCACACTAGAGTGTGATACTGATTTTCAATACTCAAAACTAGTTTCCCAACTAGCAAAATCAAATACCGAAATAAACAATATCACAACAAAAGACGTTGATATAGAAGACATCTTTAGAAATCTAGTATATAAAGACTAAGCACTCTCTCATCTTATTACAAACCCAGTACTAGAATATCTAAACATCATATATTTCTTGCTAAAGCTAAATCTTATTGATAAAAATACAAAACATAATTTGAGATATATTAACATGACCTACATCGTTACAGAAGAGTGCATCAAATGCAAATACACTGACTGCGTAGAAGTTTGTCCTGTAGATTGTTTTTACGAGGGAGAAAATATGCTAGTTATAAACCCCGAAGAATGCATAGATTGCGGTGTTTGCGAACCTGAATGCCCAATAGAAGCAATAAAACCAGAATCTGAAGATTTAATCGATTGGATTGAGTTAAATAAAAAATATTCAGAAATTTGGCCAAACATTACAATAAAAAAAGATCCTCTAACAGAATCTGAGGAATTTAAGGACAAAAAAAACAAATACCCTGACGATTTCAGTGAAAAACCAGCCACATAGAAAAAAAGTAAAAAAAATCGAAATTTTGCTTTTTCTTGCGCAAAAATTATGGTATACTACGCATAATTTATTAACCATTTGAGGTTATTTATGTCTCAGAAAACCTTTAAGAAAGGTGATTTTGTTGTATATCCATCTCATGGAGTCGGCAATATCACAGGGGTTACTGCTCAAGAAGTTGGTAGCCTTTCTCTCGAATTTTATCAAATTCATTTTGAGAAAGAAAAGATGACACTTAGTGTCCCCGTTTCAAGAGCAAAAAAAATAGGGCTCCGGCCCTTATGCACACCAGAATTAATTGATCAAGCTCTGGATGTCATAAGCGAAACCGCTCAAACATCTAGAGGTATTATGTGGAGCCGTAGAGCCCAAGAATACGAAAAGAAAATAAATTCTGGTGATATATTAGCAACTGCTGAAGTCATTAGGGATTTACACAAAAATGTAAAAAACCCTGATAGATCATACAGCGAAAGACTGATATATGAAAGTGCATATAACCGTTTTGTCGTAGAAGTATGCCATGTTAAAAACATTGACTACGAAACTTTCGAGGCAGAGTTTAACAGTATACTAAAAATCGACGAAATAGGTATCGATGAAGATTATTTCGATGATGATGATGATGAAATCATCGCAGCGTAATAATGACGACAGAATGAAAGAAAGGCCATTAGGTCTTTCTTTCATTCATTTAATTTTTCCTTAAATATTTTAGAAATTACAAATTAAGCAACTAATTTTGCTAAAGTTTCTCCTATTTTAGCTGGAGAATCAGAAACCGCTATACCAGCAGACTTCATTGCGTCTATCTTATTTTCTGCGGTACCTTTACCACCAGACACTATAGCACCGGCATGTCCCATCCTTTTTCCTGGAGGAGCTGTCCTTCCTGCAATAAAACCTACCACAGGCTTCTTTCTACCCTTTTTAGCTTCAGACACTAAAAATTCCGCCGCTTCTTCTTCTGCAGAACCTCCTATTTCACCAATCATCACGATCGCTTCAGTAGCATCATCAGATAAAAACATATCTAAACAATCAATAAAGTCGGTTCCATTTACTGGATCACCACCTATTCCTATACAAGTAGATTGACCATATCCAAGACTAGTTGTCTGGAAAACCGCCTCATAGGTTAATGTACCTGATCTAGATACAATTCCTACATTACCTTTCTTATGTATATGTCCTGGCATAATTCCAATTTTACATTCTCCCGGAGTTATTACTCCTGGGCAATTAGGGCCAACGAGTCTACTGTTAGAATTAGAAATCAGCTTTTTAACCTTAACCATATCTAACACTGGGATTCCCTCAGTTATACAAACGATTAATTCTATTTCACTGTCAATTGCTTCCATAATCGCATCAGCTGCAAATGGAGGTGGAACATAAATGACCGAAGCATTAGCCCCAGTTCTTTCTTTAGCTTCAGCCACAGTATTAAAAACCGGAAGATCAAGATGCTTAGAACCTCCCTTTCCCGGAGTAACACCACCTACCATATTCGTACCATAACTAATTGCCTGCTCTGAATGAAATGTCCCTTGGGCTCCTGTAAACCCCTGACATATTACTTTAGTATCTTTATTTACTAATACAGCCATATTTTACCTATTATTTTCTTTTTTCATTTAATATTAATGCTCCAATTACGCTACTCTAGATGCTAATTGCACTTCTTTCACAATTTTATTAGCAGCATCATCTAAATCATCTGCAGCTACAATATTTAGACCAGAATTATCCAATATCTCCTTTCCTTTTTCAACATTGGTCCCCTCTAATCTTACCACCAAAGGAATATCAATATTTACTTCCTTAGCAGCTGCAACAATACCATCAGCAATAATATCACAACGCATTATTCCACCGAATATATTAACTAAAATCCCTCTAACGCTATCATCGGATAAAATAATTTTAAAAGCTTCTGTAACTTTTTCTTTTGTAGCCCCACCTCCAACATCTAAAAAATTCGCCGGAGAAGCACCGTATAATTTAATAATATCCATAGTGGCCATTGCAAGACCAGCACCATTAACCATACAGCCAATATTACCTTCCATCTTAATATATGAAAGACTACTTTTACCCGCTCTTACCTCTAATGGGTCTTCCTCCGTTTCATCGCGCAAATCTTCTATTCCTTTCTGACGGTACAAAGCATTATCATCAAAATTAATTTTTGCATCCAACGCTATGATGCCTCCTTCACCAGTTTCTACTAATGGGTTAATTTCTATCTGAGATGCATCAGTTGCTATACATGCATCATATATTGCCGAAACAATCTGTCCAAACTGCTTCAATTGACTCCCTGAAAAACCCAAAGCAAAACCTAGCTTTCTAACATGAAAACCTTGTACACCTATTACAGGATCTATGGAAATTTGTAGAATTTTTTCTGGATTACTATCTGCCACTTCTTCGATATCCATACCACCTTCAGTAGAAGCAATAAAGGTGACCCCCGAAACTGCTCTATCTACAACCGCAGACAAGTAATATTCCTTACTTATATTAGACCCTTCTTCTACATATAATCTATTAACTTCCTTTCCACTTGGTCCAGTTTGATGCGTCACTAGAGTTTTTCCTAACAACTCCATAGCATTATTGTAAACTTCATCTACTGACTTTACTACTTTTACTCCTCCAGCTTTTCCTCTTCCACCTGCATGTATTTGCGCTTTAACCACATACACATCAGTATCTAATTGCTGAGCTGCCTGTTTTGCTTCTTCAGGAGTAAATGCCGCAATTCCATTTGGCACCGGAACCCCAAATTTTTTTAAAATAGCTTTCGCTTGATATTCATGAATATTCATTTATCTAACCTATATATAGAATTTAAGAAAAGCATTCTAGAGTAATAAAAAAAATTCTCAAGTATTAAAAGAAGAACGTTATGGAACCTCCAAAAACACCTAATTTAACTAAAATATTATCAGCAATTGGTGCAGGGCATAATGTGATAACCTTATCAGGAGATTTAGGCGCAGGAAAAACAACCCTAGCAAAATATTTATTAAAGAATTTTGATATCAATCAAGAGGAAGTAACAAGCCCAACATTTAATATATTAAATATATATGACAGTAAAGATTTTCAAATATGGCATTATGATTTATATAGACTAAAATCTTCAGAAGAAGTCTTTAATCTAAATTATGAAGAAGCATTAGAGCAAAAACTAGTACTAATTGAATGGCCAGAAATAATAAAGAAATATCTACCTAGAAAAAGAATCGATATTACAATTAAAATCCTAGATAACAACGAAAGAGAATACAACTTTAAAATACATCCCTAAATGCGTATAAAATTAAGAACAGAATTTATCAAAAAGCATCATTTTGATAACTACGAAATAACCCCATTAAAACATGATGCATCACTGCGCAGATATTTTCGCCTAACTAAAAACAAACAAACTTTCATATTAATGGATTCCCCTCCTCCATCAGAGCCTGTAATGCCATTTATAAAAGTCACCCAATTTTTATCAGAAAATAATTTTTCTGTACCACTCATACATTTTCAAGATACTGAACATGGGTTTTTAATTTTAGAAGATTTTGGTAATAACATAATAAATAATTACCTAGACCAACACCCAAAATACGAAGAAAAAATATACTTTCTTGCAATTGATAATTTGATACGACTTACCACATTAGCCCCCCCCAAAAAATTCCCAAAACATACTAAAAAACTATTAATGTCTGGTATAAAGCAATTCCAGAAATTCTATTTAGAATCTAATAATCCAGAACTAATAGAATTATCTAATTCCCTATTAGACAAATTAAATTACAAAAATCACCATATATCTCTAAGAGACTTCCATGCAGATAATCTAGTATATCTGAACAACCAAAAATCATATCGACAAATTGGTCTATTAGATTATCAAGATGCAAGCCTCGGCTTCATCAGCTATGATTTACTATCATTATTACAAGATGCCAGAAAATACATTAGCCCGAAATTACAAGAAAAATATTTACAATATTTCTTAGATAATATGCCTAATCTTAATCAAGAAACATTCTTACAAGAATATGAAATACTAAGCTTCCAAAGAAATAGTAGAATAATCGGATTATTTAATAAATTTAACAAGTTAGATAACAACTCATCATATCTTAAGTACCTTGACAACGTCTTTAAATATTTCAAAATAAACTTGAAAAGCAAGCATCTAACAGAAATAAAATATTTTTTAGACAATTAGATGTTAACTAAATACTTAATCAATCTCTACCCAATACAGGAGTTTTATTTTCTCTCTCAATAGTCCTCCATTCACCTTTGAATTCTCTAGAACCGTTCTGAGCATATCTATATCAGCTATTCTTCCAGGAAAAAAAGAATCATGATCGTACCCTTTGACCATATTTAATTCGTTCTTCTAGCTTTTCTAGAAATCGCTCTCTGCTATTATTATTTTTTATATCTATAACCCACTTCCTTAACTCTAGTGCCTGCAACATTTAACATAGAAAAATCAGGGTAATCATGAGACTGAATATCAGTAATTAATTCATCAAATCTACTCACTTGCTTTTTATTATCATTGCACCAGTTACTAATCAATTTATCGGCAGACAATTTTTTATCCTGTTGCAAATAATAAGTTATAACATTATCTGTTACTCTCATTTGCTGATCATACAAATTGTCTATATAACTTTTAATGGATAACTTCTCCCAATATGTATCCATATTTAGGTTATTAGCTTGTGATCTTAAATAATAAAAACCAAGCCTCTTACCAATCATAAAATATACTTTTGCAACAAAATCGACATCTATGTCCTTTCCTCTAGAAACTTTAACTATCTGGCATGCTGAAGACATAAATTCCATAGAAGCAATAGGTTTAGCAAGCTTTTGGGGAACATTCTTTGAAGTATAGTATTTTATTCGCTCCTGATATAGTGTTTTAGCAGTAGGAGTTAAAACATCACTTAAATGATTATATATAATTTCTATTTTTTCCTTAAACTCTTTTTCTATTTTAGAAATATTAGATAAAGGCTGAGTAAAATTTCTAATAAACCATGCCGTATTTCTCTCAATTAGCACAGCAATTTCTCTAAACATCTCAATCTGAATAGCAGACTCCACCTTATTCGTAAGCCCCTCAATCTCTTGCCATAATTCAGGCAAAGAGAAAGCCTCTCTTGTTATAACATATGCTCTTGCAATATCACATGTTTTAAGACCTGTATCCTCAGAAAGTCTAAAGAAAAACGTTATACCCAAACGATTTACCAAACTATTTGTAACATGAGTAGAAATAATTTCCCTTCTAAGAGGGTGGTTTTTAATTTCATCCAAAAATTTTTCTGATAATTGTTTCGGGAAATAACGTATTAGCTCAGAATGAAAATAGTTATCATCAGGTAAATTAGAATCTAAAATACTCTGATATAAATATATTTTGCTATAAGCAAGAAGAACCGACAACTCTGGCCTTGATAGACCTAACCCTTCAGAATGACGATGCGCCACCTCATCACTATTAGGTAAGAACTCCACTTTTCTATTTAGAATGCCCTCCTTCTCTAGAGCTTTCATTAATCTATCATGTTGCTCTAAAATTTTAACTCCTTGAAACTCAGCAATACTGATTGCCTGAGTCTGTAAAAAATTATCTCTTAATACCAATCTTTCTACATCATCTGTCATATCTTGAAGAAACTTATTACGATCAGTAATATTAATAAGCCCCTTTTCTATAGCCTTTTGAAAGACTATTTTGATATTCACTTCATGATCAGAACAATCAACTCCAGCCGAATTATCAACCGAATCAGTATTAATTTTCCCCCCATGTAAAGAATATTCTATTCTTCCTCTTTGAGTGAGACCTAAATTCCCTCCTTCTCCTATTATTTTGCAACGCAGCTCACAAGCATTAACTCTAACATGATCATTAGCTCTATCTCCAACTTCAATATTATTTTCTTGTGAAGATTTCACATATGTTCCTATACCTCCATTCCATAGTAAATCTACTGGAGCCTTTAAAATTTCTTTTATTAACTCACTAGGAGCATATACACTCTTTTTAAGCCCGAGTGATAACTGGGCCTCCTTACTAAGAGTAACTGATTTATCACTACGCTTATAGATCTCCCCTCCCTTAGAAATTAATTTCTTATCATAGTCAGACCATAAAGATCTAGGCAATTCAAAAAGCCTTTTCCTTTCCTTATATGACACTTTCGGGTCTGGATCTGGGTCAATAAATATGTTCATATGATCAAATGCTGCCACCAATTTTAATTTATTAGATAACAACATACCATTTCCAAAAACATCTCCCATCATACCTCCTATACCAACAACGGTAAATGCTTCCTTCTCAATATCTTTACCTAACTCATAAAAATGTCTTTTAGTTGACACCCATGCTCCCTTCGCAGTAATCCCCATCTCCTTATGATTATAACCTTGAGACCCTCCAGATGCGAAAGCATCACCTAGCCAAAAATTATATTTATTGGATATTTCATTTGCTATATCAGAAAAACTAGCTGTACCCTTATCAGCAGCTACAACTAAATACGGGTCATCATCATCATACCTTACTACATCTTTAGGAGGAACAACTTTTCCATTAACAATATTATCAGTGATATCTAACAATCCAGAAAGAAATGTCTTATATGCTAAAATTCCTTCCTTCATAAAATGATCCTTTGAACATCCAATTAGATCTTTCTTAACTACAAAACCTCCCTTCGACCCAACTGGAACAATTACGGCATTCTTAGTCATCTGCGCTTTTACTAAGCCCTGTATCTCTGTACGAAAATCTTCTATTCTATCTGACCACCTAAGCCCCCCTCTAGACACACTTCCCCCTCTTAAATGCACCCCTTCCATAGTCGGAGAATAAACAAAAATCTCAGCATACGGTTTCGGCAGAGGAATATCAGTAAGCTCTGATGCTCTTAACTTAAGTGATATATAGTCCTTATATTCCTTCCCTTCTGTCAATTGGAAAAAATTCGTTCTTAACGTAAAATCCACTAACTCTATAAATTTTCTAATTACAGCATCTTCAGATAAATTATCTACTTCGCTTAAAGTTTCTTCCAAATCACGTTTTATAGATTTAATCTTAGAAGAATTCTTTTCATAAAATTTAGCATAAAAAAGCTTAACAAAATCTTGTACCACCTGATAATTTTTATACAACGCATCAGATATAAATGCCAAACTATAAGGGAAATTAGTTTGCCTTATATATTGAGCATACGATCTTATCAATGATACATCCCGACTAGACAACTTAGCACTAATGACTAACTTATTTAAGGTATCATTTTCTATATTATTTAACCAACAATCTAAAATCGCATTCTCAAAAAGTCCTTTTATTACCTTATGATCCTGAGCTTTTATATCTGGAATAATTATCTTAAAATTATGTATCCAAACTGTTTCCACATTATGAGCCAATTTAGGTCTCACTGCATAAGTATGCTCATCTATTACCTGCAAACCAAAATTTTCCAGAATTGGCATTATTCTTGAAAGTAATATCTGCTCTTTAGAACTATATATATTCAAAGAATGAATATTATCTCCAGATTCATTAATATTTAATTTAAAAATTGGAATTTGGTTTTCTATAATATCCCCGATCACTTCTATATCACTACAAGCTTCAGATGTAGAAAATGTATCAGTATAAGAAAGAGGAAAAGCATCAGAATATGTCTTATATAACGTAAAAGCTTTTTCCTCACCATGCTTTGCTTTTAATTTTTGCAATAATTTATCCTGCCACAATGACGCAATAACAGATATTTTTTTCTCAATCTGATTGTAATCTATTCCCGTATTAATGTCTGAATTAATATTTATAACAAAATGTACGCGTGCTAGAGGCAAATCAGAAATCTGGGTATAATACGCCGACAATTCACCATTAAACTCACTGGATAATAGATCCTGAATCTTATCGACAGTATCAGTGCTAAAGCTCTTCTTCGGTATATAACATATTATGCTTACAAACCTGTTAAAAAAATCATATCTAACAAATATTTTTGCAACAGATCTTCCAGATAAAGACACTATACCCATTGCAATATCAAACAATTCCTCTTCTGAAATTTGGAATAGCTCTTCCCTCGGATAAGAACCAAGAATAGAAACTAATTCCTTACCATCATGGCCATTTAAACTAAAACCAGAACGCTGTATAACAGATGAAATTTTAGTCCTAATCAAAGGTATCTTATGCGCCTGCTCATAAAACACTATAGACGTGAACAAACCAAAAAACCTATACTCCCCTATTACTTTTCCATTTTTATCATATTTTTTAATACGAATATTATCCAAATGAACTGGTCTATGCACTAACGACTTATTCTGACATTTTACAATTTCTATCAGGTTTTTCTCATAATAACTGTAATCTTTTATAAAATTTTTATCGATAGTAAGTAAATCATCAGGATTAGATTTTTTAAAGATTCCTAACTTAGTTTTATCATTTATCTGAAATATCAATTCATCCTTCTTATCAATCACATCATACTCTGCATACCCAAGAAAAATAAAAGCTTTATCCTCTGCCCACTGTAAAAAAGACAGAGCTTCAGAAGCACTATCCTTATGCATTTTTACATTTAAAGCCTTGATCTCATTTTTGACCCTATTTAACTGATTCAAAGTTGCTTGCCAATCTTCAACAGCGCATCTAACTACCTCTAAAACATACTCTAATCTTTTTTCTAATTGAGAAAGAGCAGACTTACTAGAAATGTAAGAAATCTCAAAATGAACAGCTGACTCATAACTTATATTCAGCTCATCTACCGCATCTAAATGTATTTTTCCCAACCCCCCTTTAGGCCCCCTTTCTACACAAATAACTTTATTAATAATTCTATCTATATTATAGCCCAAACGATTAATCTCAGCAGTAAGAGAATCAACAATGAAAGGCATGTCATCATTTAGTATCTCTATTACTGTAGTTTTTTGATGATCACTCCCTTTACTTCCAATAGTAAAGATCCTCATTTTTGGCTTTCCAACAGGCCTCTGTTTAACAAAACGGAAATATGACTCTACCAAATGGAATAAATACTTATCATCTCTAGAAATTAGTTCATCATGTAAGATTTTACTGAAAAACAACTTAATAAATTCCTGAAAATTTGGCTCTTTATTAATTTCAGACTTATATTTCTCTAGTAAAACATTAACTCTTTTTGCAACCCCACTAATAGATCTAATTGTCATATCATACCTTCTTATTTAAAACCACAAAGATCGTAACACTATTTAATTATTTATTCACTAAATAACTTAACCAAAATCAACTTAAATGTAAAAAAAAGAGATCATTGCTTAATTTTTTTTCTAATATTATCGCTATTAATTCCAAGAGATACCAACTTTCTATGCAAAGCCGTTCTTTCCATACCTATAAAAGACGCAGTATTAGATATATTTCCTTCAAAACGTCTAATTTGAGCACTAATATACTGCTTCTCAAAAATACCCCTGGCTGTCTTTAAATCTGAAGACATCATTTCATAATTCACATCTGGTCTAACATTAGCTGGGTTACCTATAACAATATTCTCTGGTAACAACTTCTCTGAAATAGCAGACATATTACCCTTCAGCGCTTTCATAAATAAGAAATCCAGCAAATTATGGAATTCAAAGAAATTTCCAGGCCATTCATATGATTGCAACACTGGATATACAGATTCCTTAAAGTTAATTAATGACACTGCATATTCAGTACTTAACTGCTGCATCCGATGCTTAGCCAAATGCGGAATATCCTGGCCTACCAATCTGAGGGCAGGGACCTTTATCATATATACATTCTTATTATTTATAGCCACATCTTGATTAGGCGATAGCGAACAAAGAAACAATAAATTAACCTTCTCATTATGACTTTCTTTACCTCTTAACCCCACTATGTAATCAATGAATTGATCAACTGGCATATCCCCCTTATCTAACTCCTCAAATATAAGAGTCCCTTTAGAAGCTGCAGAAAATAACTTTGATACAACCTGTTCAAAGCCACCATCTAAACATTTTATATGCCCCATATTCCTTCTTATAATGGGTCCTTTCGATAACTTACTGTGTCTATGTATAAAATTAGCAATCTTAAATTTCTCTGTACCAAACTCTCCTATTATTAACAATGGCTTATAAATAGAAGTGGACTTTATTATATTAGACTTTAGATCAGAAATAAGTTTACTTTCTCCAACCAAAGAAAGCTCTTCTTCAACCAATCTATGAACCTCACTATTTTCATATTCATAGATTCTCCGCTTAGTAAGGTTAGATAACAAATTGACTAAATTTTTTTGTTCTAAGGGTAAGTTAATAAAATCACTTACTCCCAATTTGAGCAAAGGAAAAATATCCTTTATATTTGATGCATCATTTAGAATAACAATCTTATTTTTTTTATATTGCCTCCTTAATTCTTTTATGAATATCTGCAACTCTTCCACTAAAGGAAATAAAGAAAACTGAATAAAAAACAAACCTGTATCTTCAAGCTCTCCCTGAAAAATATCATCTCCTCTTACCTTATGAATCACCTCATAACCAGAAAGATTAAATTTTTCTGCCAAGATATCCGCACTCTCGCTTTTTTGATAAACTACTAGCTTACTCATGCTATGCAACTATGGTTGATACTCAACCTAAAACTATAGGCAAAAAGCAAAATTTGCAAGGCATATCAAAACCAAACAAGATTATCGAATACAATTGTATATATTAAATAGAAAATACATTTAATATATAGCCATTTATCTCATCATTAGATTTTTCAATAGAAGCAAACACATAAAACTTTACATTCTTTTTATCCTTTTTAAAGCTCACAGTGTCATTTACAACATCATCTGGAACCTCGTGCAATTTTTCCAACACAGGTACCAATTCTGGACAAATTATCGCAATATCTGCATTATTTAAATCTCGCTCAGAAAACAAAGTTCTCGCCGATTTATTAAATAACTTAATTTTTTTATTAACATCTAAAACAATCGTAGCCGCTGGTAACGCACCTAAAATAGTTTCCAAAAACTTCTTCTTGGTAGTTACTATCTGATGCGACATATTCAAATCACTATTTTTCTTACCAATAAGCCTAACCATTCTATTAAATGACTTAAGCAAAACTGCCATTTCTTCATTGGTATTCTTAGTATCCAGCAATATATTATACCTCCCTTGCGCCACCTGCCTAGTAGCCAAGACAATATCAACAATAGGCAAAAATATTTTAGAGGAATAATACATAGTAAGCAAAATCACAGATAAGAAAATAAGTGCTATTATCAATATGAATACTATATAAAATTGCCCCTTAGTTCTCTCAATACCCTCCTTCATAGTATGGTAATTAGAATTTGCATGCTCAGCATTCTTTACATGCCTAATCACCTTATCATTCATCAATTTACCCACCAATATGTAGGTATTTGGTATCGTCTCGATAGGGGTAATAGCTCTAATATAATTATCATCTTCATTAATTATCAAATTATACCCCATATCATTGGGCTTAAAATGCTCTTCAAATTTAAATTTTTCTATAGATGAAAAAAATGAAACTGGGGTTTTTGATAAGATCTTAATAGTTTTATTGCTCTTATTATACAAAAATATTACCGCATCTGTTAATGACAACATAGCTGCGTTCCCTGAAAAACTACTATCAAACTCACTAGAATCCATAAGTATCATTCTAGTATTTTTTTCAGTAAACTTCTTCATATTAAACAAATCATCCTTAATCCCTTCCCTATGCTCATTAATGTATACATTGGAGATTTCCAATGACTCATTAAGAGCAATATCAACCACATTATTAAACCAAGTCTTGGAATTAACATTAAAAAAGCTTAGCGAAAAAACGATTATTATTAGAACCGGAAAAATACAAATTGAGCTGACAATTAGTACTATTTTTGTTTGAAATTTATAAGTAAATAAATCCTTTTTTTTAAGCCTTAGGAATGAATATATCTGGTACAGAATATAAGATATAATGCTTACAATAAGCAATATATCTATCACTATCAAATATACCGGGAAAAGCTTTCCTATCTCTTCCTGGGAAGAAATTTTCATGGCCGTAAAGTAATTCACAAACCCTATCAACAAAGTCAGTATCGCAAGCGCTACCAAAACATAGCTCTTCAACTTCTGGTGTTTAATTTTTTCTATTAACTCTGTTGCCTTAATAACCATTATTTTAACTTACTTTAAATACAAACCTCTCCACCTATTCCAGTACCTTATTTAAACTGAAAATCAACTAGTTTTTTATATAGCCCCTTCTTTTTTATCAAATCATCATGACGCCCATCTTCTACTATCTTTCCTTTATCCATTACTATAATTCTATCTGCATTCTTAATTGTAGATAATCTATGGGCTATAATAATAACCGTCTTGTCATGTTTATATTTTTCAATAAAATCCTGAAACAACTTCTCATTCTCACTATCTAAATTACTAGTAGGTTCATCGAGTAATAATATTTGCGCATCTTTGAGTACAGCTCTTGTCAGAGAAATCCTTTGTTTTTCTCCAGATGATAACCTTACACCCTTAGCCCCCAAAAATGTATCATAACCCTTTGGTAATTTTTCAATAAAATTATGAGACATAGTTCGCTTAGCCGCTGAAATCATCTCTGATTTTTTTAGATCACTATCTGCAAACAATAAATTTTCCTTTACCGTTGTAGAAAAAATAGCATTTTCCTGGTTAACAATAGTAAATAAGGACCTATAATCCTTTAGTTTGTAGCGAGTTACATCACTATCATTAATTAACAACTCGCCTCGTGATATGTCATAAAACCTCTGAATAATCTCAAATATTGTAGTCTTACCTGCCCCGCTAGGCCCTACAATAGCAACAAAATCTCCTTTTTTGATCGTAAAATTTAGATCTTCTAAATTATTCTCACTACGCGATGGGTATCTAAACTCAACATTTTTAAACTCACATTTTTTAAACTCACTGATCCCCTTATCCCCATCCTTTAAATTAATATTTACATTTAGTAGCTCAAACAACCTACTCGTTGCCCCTTTTGCCCTCTGAATACTGCCAAAGACCTCACTCAGAGCACCAAATGCTCCAGCAACTAATATTGTATAAAATAAGAACTCAGAAAATTCTCCAGCTGTAATTCTATCTTCAAAAACTAAACTCCCCCCCTTATAGAGCACTACGGCAACTCCTAAAAACACCACTATCATCACAACAACAGTCAAGCTTGCCCTAACTAAAACTCTAAGTTTGGTAGCATTCACAACCTGGTCTAAAGAATTTTTAAATAATTTTTTAACGTATTTTTCATTATTGAAAGACTGGATTAATTTCACAAATGACAAATTCTCTTCCATAATAGAAGACATATTTGCAATCCTATCTTGAGAAGATCTTGAAAGAGCTTTTAATCTCTTTCCCAAAAAAATAATTGGTAAAATAACCACCGGTATTATCAAAAATACTATAATAGTTAAAGAGCCATCAATTGATATTAAAATCCAAATACCACCTATAAAAATAAGCGTATTCCTAAACATAATAGAAATACTACTAGAAAGAACAGATTGCAAAATTTCCAAATCACTTGTGATTTTAGAAATAAGTTCACCTATTTTATTTTTCTCAAAAAACAAAGCAGATTGTGTAATCAAATGATCAAACAAATCCCTCCTAATATCACAAATGATCTTTTCTCCATAATATGTTATAAGGAAAAACCTACCAAATGTAGCAAATGCCATAACTACTATGAGACACAAAAAAAACACTAAAGAATCAAATAAAACTTTTTTATCACTACTAGCAATTCCATGATCAATGAAATAGCTAACCGCCTTACCTATAGCAAGTACCGAACTAGAAGTAATAAGGACACAAATCAAAAAACAAAAAAAAGCAAGCTTATAACGCTTCAAATATTGCATTAATGTTTTTCCCTGCATCACTCTTTCCTATACCATATTTTATTTTAATTGAACCTATTGCTTAACTTAAACCTATCTCAAATCAAAGCCCCATCAAACTATCAGAAAAAAAATAAATACTCAAATATCAAATAAAAATATTAATAAATATTTATTATCCTATATTATCAGGGGTTGTAGCTCAACTGTAATGCATCAAATCCTATGAAAAAAAAGCTATTACTATTTAAATATCTTTTATATTTTTCGACAATCATCAGTATTATCTCTGTCTCCACTATATTATATCTATACCACAACCTACCCGACGTATCAGAATTAAAACACCGCAGTCCTCAGCCTCTAATACAGCTTTTTGATAACCAAAACCACCTATTCAAAACTTATGGAAACTATGACAGTAATTACATAATATATAACAAACTTCCTAAATATTTAATAGATGCAACCATAGCAATTGAAGATAAACGCTTTCTTTCCCACCATGGTATTGATATTTTTTCAATTCCAAGAGCTTTCCTAACAAATCTCCGTTCTATGAGATATGTACAAGGAGCAAGCACGATATCTCAACAATTAGCAAAAATGCTATTTTTAACCCCGCAAAAAACTCTATCTAGAAAATTCAAAGAAGCACTGCTAGCAATAAAAATAGAAAAACATTTCAGCAAATTAGAAATTCTAGAGATGTATCTTAATAAAGCATATTTTGGCTCAGGAAATTACGGAATTGTATCTGCTGCAAAAAATTACTTTGATAAAGACGTGCCCAACCTTTCGCTAAATGAAAGCGCCCTGCTAGCTGGCCTCTTAAAAGCTCCATCAAAATATTCTCCAAAAATCAATGCCGAATTGAGCAAAGAACGCACTAACATCGTTCTAGAACAAATGTATAAAAATAACTTTATCAGTGAAGAACAACTAATAATCGCATCATATCAAGATAACGCATGGAGCAATAACTATGTAAACACTGATAATTATAAATATTATACCGATTGGGTAATGAACGAAATTTCAGAATATACAGAAACATTCCCTTTTAATCTTAAATTAAACACCACATTTGATAGTAGAATCAATGACATTGCTGACAGAGTAATTTTTGATTTTTACAAAAAAACTCCAGAACTAAAAAACACCCAAATATCATTTGTCGCAATGAGACACAATGGAGCGGTACTCTCCATGATGGGGGGATATAATTACAAGAAAAGCCAGTTTAACCGCGCAGTATATGGAAAAAGGCAACCAGGGTCAGCATTTAAGCTCTTTGTCTATCTTGAAGCTTTAAAACATGGATATAGTAATTCTGATAAAGTAGTAGATAGCCCCATTAATATCTCTGGATGGGAACCAAAAAATTATGATCTAAAACACCGCGGAGAAATGACCATGAGAGAATCATTTGTACGTTCTATTAATTCAGTTGCAGCAGGGCTAGCACATGATGTAGGAATTCCAAACATTATAAATCTTGCCCATAATATGGGTATAAAATCCGAAATCCCAAACCTTCCTTCTATATCCCTTGGAACCGCTGAAACATCATTATTAGAATTGGTAACTTCCTATGCAGTCATTGCAAATGGCGGATATCAAGTAACCCCATATAGCATCAATATGATTACCGATGATTATGATAATGTGTTATTTACAAAAGATAAAATTGCAGACGAACAATTACTGGCTCCAGAAATAGTAGAAGATATGTCAAATTTACTTCATGGTGTTGTTATATGGGGAACCGGGAAAGCAGCAAACGTCAAAGGTCTCTATATTAGAGGAAAAACCGGAACATCGCAAAATTACCGTGATGCCTGGTTCATAGGCTTCACCAAAGAATTAATTATCGGCATCTGGATAGGAAAAGAAAACAACAAAACTGAAGAACACATAACAGGAGGTCAATATCCTGCACAAATATTTAAAGAAATCACAAAAAAAATATATTTCTCTGATTAACTTAAATATTAAGCTCCTCATTTAATTGCTTACTATCAAAATAATGCTGCTCTTGTATTAGCTTAAATCTTAATTCTGGTTTCTTACCCATCAAGGCTTCTACTTTTTCTTCTGCTATTTGATAATTTTCTTCTGTAAGTAACACCTTATATAAAGACCTTGTCTTCACATCCATTGTTGTTTCTTTTAGCTGTTTAGGCGTCATCTCGCCTAACCCCTTAAAGCGCCCTGTGTCTATCTTCTTATACTTCTTTTGCAATTTAGACATAACTTCTTTCCTTTGCTTATCATCATTTGCATAATAAGACTTTCCTCCAGCAGAAATTCTATACAAAGGTGGTATTGCTAGATACAAATGCCCATTTTTTATTAACTCTAACATCTCTTTAAAAAAATAAGTCATAAGAAGCGATGAAATATGAGCTCCATCTACGTCCGCATCAGTCATTATGATTACCTTATCATAACGCAATTTTGATTCATCATAATTACCTCTAACCCCACACCCAAGTGCTACATTAAGGTCATTAATCTCCTGATTAGCTAAAATTTTATCTCTGCTACTACTAGCAACATTTAAAATCTTTCCTTTAAGAGGTAATATTGCTTGAAAACCTCTATCCCTTCCCTGTTTTGCTGACCCTCCAGCAGAATCACCCTCTACCAGAAATATTTCGGTTCCATCTTTACCGCTATTAGTACAATCAGTTAACTTCCCAGGAAGCCTTAACTTAGTTAAAACATTCTTACGATTAATCTCTGTTGCCTTCTTACGGTTTAATCTTTCAACCGATTTTTGTATAAAATAATCCAAAATTAGATCTGCATTTTTTATATCTTGCGACAAGAAATTTTCAAAATGATCCTTAACAAGATCTTCTACTTGCTTAGTAACCTCCTTAGAAACTAATTTTTCTTTAGTTTGCCCTTGAAACTGGGGATCTTCTATAAAAACTGACAGCACTATCACAGAACTATTAAAAATATCCTCTCCTGTGATGTTAAGATTTTTTTTATTACTTAAACTAGCATAGCTCTGCACCGCCTTTAATAATGAATTTCTAACCCCTATTTCATGGGTGCCACCTAAAGGCGTTCTAACCGTATTACAAAAACTTTTGACTACACCTGTTGTATATTCTGGCCATGCAACACACCATTCTATCTTACCACCCTTACCACGAAAAGCCTCTTCCCCAGAAAATATTTTTACCTTTACCGCCTCCTCATCTTTACACAAATCACCAAGTAAGTCTTTAATTCCATTAGCATAACATATTTCCTGGCTTTTAGGCACATCATCAAATTCCTGATAAGCATCCCATAAGATTTTTACTCCCTTATATAGATATGCTTTAGATTTGATAAATTTATATAACTTCTCTGCAACAAAATTATGATCTTCCTTAAAGATCTCATCATCTGGTACAAAAGTCATTTTTGTTCCAGACTTCTGCTTCGCAGTACCAACTTTTTCCAATTTTGTAACAGCTAACCCCCTAGAATATTTTTGCTGCCATATCTCAAAATTTCTAATTACCTCCACTGTTAACTCCTTAGAAAGCGCATTCACAACAGAAATACCTACTCCATGCAACCCCCCAGACGTAAGATAAGCTTTATTATTAAACTTCCCTCCTGAATGCAAAGTAGTTAAAATCACTTCTAATGCAGACTTGTTAGGGAATTTAGGATGCGGATCTATCGGAATCCCTCTACCATTATCACTTATTGTGATCTTATTTTGCTCTTCAAAAAATACTGATATTTTCTTAGCATGGCCTGCAACCACCTCATCCATTGAATTATCAAACACCTCTGCAACCAAATGATGAAGAGCATTTATATCAGTACCACCAATATACATACCGGGCCTTTTTCTTACAGGCTCCAAACCTTCTAAAACCTCAATACTATTCGCATCGTAAGTATTTTTCTGCACCTCATTTTTTTCTGAAAAATCTAGTAGATCGCTCATAATTTTATGTTGATTTTAATTAGTTACAGCAAATATAGTCCAACTCTGGAACACACTTAATTTACTATTTTTATTGCATGTTCCAGCTAGATACATTACAAAACTGCTGTAAAGTAGCTGTTTAAAAGCTAGTAGAGCAACATTTTTAGGATGCTTTTCTTTAACTTGCAAGGATCTTCTTGGATATATGACTGAAATATTACAATCAATAAACAACTTAATAGAAAAAAAATCCGCATCAATCAATGACTGGTTTCATAGCCAATATAAACGTAACAAACCATTTTTTTACAACTCTGTAGATATAAGATATTCAGGAGATAAAATTTCTCCTGTAGATACTAATATTTTTCCAGCAGGTTTTAACAACCTCTCAAACAAAGCAAAAGAAAAAGCGCGCAATGAAATATTGAATCTAGTACAACAAGAATACCCATCAGCACAAAAAATCGTTATAATAGCAGAATTTCATACCAGAAATTTATTCTACCTAGAAAACCTAAAAACCATTGAAAACTTTTTTTTGGAATTAGGCAAAGATGTAAAATGCGCTTATCTTGATTTATCATCAGAAAACCAAATACTAAATCTCAAAACCAGCAGTGAAAAAGAAATAACCCTTTACCCCTTACAAAAAAAAGGAGAAACAGTCTATGTAAATCAGGATTTTATTCCAGACTTAATCATAGTAAATAATGACCTAACAAAAGGAAAGCCTGAAATCTTAAATCACATATCTCAACCTATAATCCCTCCTGTGGAAATGGGATGGTACAAACGCAAAAAATATAATAATTGCTTAGCATATAACCATATAGCAAGTAATTTCGCAAAAGAATTCAACTTGGACCCCTTCCTAATTACAACCGAATTAAATTTCTGTGAAGACGTTCATTTTAATGAACGAAAAGGAATAGAATGCATAGCAATCAATGTAGAAAAAACCCTTAATAGAATTCAAAAAAAATATGACGAATTTCAAATAAAAACTGATCCTTATGTGTATCTAAAAGCAAATCGCGGCACTTATGGCATGGGAATTATGATAGTACATAATGCAGAAGAAGTACTCGCCCTAAACAAAAAAAACCGTAATAAGATGAACATAATTAAAAACAATACCTTGAATGCTGAAATCCTTATCCAAGAAGGAGTACCAACTATAGACACATATAAATCCGCTCCTGCAGAACCATTTATTTATATAATCAACGGTCAACCAGTTGGAAGTATTTTAAGAATAAACAAAACTCGCAATCACCTATCAAATCTAAATTCTAGCGGAGTAGAATTCATCGAAATAGATAGTAATGATATCTACAAAGCTAAAATCCCTGCATATTGCCTGATAAGTAAATTAGCATCTTTAGCTTCAACCCAAGAAGAAAAATTCGACTAAACTTGGTTATCAATGAGGAAAAAAATCTTAACCATTTCTGGCTGGGCACAAGATGAACAATTAATCTCAAACATATTAGAACTTCCAAGTAAACACTTAAATTACACAAATAAGCAATTCAATCAAATAGTTAATGATATACAAAATTGTAATTATGATTGCGTCATCGGGTGGTCTTTAGGAGGACAAATAGCTTTAAAACTCATTCCTTACATCTCAACAAAAAAACTAATTCTAATTAGCACCCCATATCAATTTGTAAAAAAGAAAAATTATAATTTAGGAATTCCTGAAAAAGAATTTAATGGGTTTGAATATCTACTAAAGAAAAACCGTACAAAACTTCTATCGTATTTCAAAAATCTCATTCTAGAAAACAGAAAACTAGAACACCATCTAACCATATCCACACACAAGACAGAACATCTACTATATTGGCTCCATTGCCTTAGAGACTTTAATGGCAAAACCGACCTCAATATTGAAAAACACACTCAAGTACCACCAACCAAGATAGAAGGTAACAAACCAGATAAGTCTGGCGGTCTTAACCGATTTAAAAAAAACAAAACTTTACTTATTTACGGAAAAAACGATAAAATAGTAAATTATCGTCAAGGAGAAGAATATCATAAACAAATAGATAATTCATCATTAACTATTTTTCCAAACGCATCACATACTCCATTTTTAGATGATATTGAAAAATTTAATATGATAGTAAAACAATTTATCAATGGATAACTACAAATCACTACTTTCCAAAGACTTCTCAGAAGCTGCTGATATATACAATAAATATGCTAACTTGCAGCATGATGTCGCATATAATTTAGTTATTTCAAATACAAACCAAATAGAAAAATCAAACACCATTTTAGATATAGGTTGCGGAACAGGATTTATTGGAACAGAAATAAAAAATCTCTACCCAGAAAAAACCATTATCCAATCTGATATTGCAACAAAAATGGCAATATTAGCTCATGAGAAAAACCTCATACCAACCTTTATATCTGATATGGAAAAATTACCATTATCACAAAAAACTATTGATATGGTTATCTCATCTCTAGCTATTCAATGGGGAAATCTGGAATATATCTTATCATCAATTAGAAATATAATCAAAGATACAGGATATGTTTTACTTAGCTCGATTACAAATAATAGCTTTAATGAAATCAAAACTACCAACCCTGATTTTTCCTTTGAAAAAGCGCTGTCATATGAAGAAATGGAAAATATATGCATAAACTCAAATATAAATAATCTCCATGTCACTACATACACAATCAAACAAGAATTTGAAAACTTAAAAGACTTCTTTATCACATTAAAAAATATTGGAGCCCGAAAAAAAACTCACAAAAATTCAGCATATTTAGGAAAAAAATTTTTTAATGATATGGAATCAAAATATCACTCATTATTTCCAGAAAACAAGACTTATACGATAAGTTGGGAAATTGCTGTTATTAAGAATTTTTAATGAATACGCACGCTTCATTAGGGCACCTCTTACAATCGAAGATCAACCAAGATTAAAGTTGATAGATGGTAATAAGCCAGATGCAATTTACGATGCTAGCCGAAGTTACAAAAAAACTGATGAAACAATATTGCAGCTGTATTAGAAACATTTAAGCTTTCCACCCCTTCTTCCATTGCAATCGATACAAGTAAATCACATTTTTTTTCAACTAATGGTCTAATCCCCTTATTCTCATTGCCAAGAACTAGTACAACCTTATCAAGCTTTTTTAATGACGAGATATCTTGTTTGGCGCTGGCACTAAGACCCACGCACCAAAAATCATTTTCTCTTAAAAGATCTAATAACTTTGCTATATTTACTACCTGAATAATTTTAACTTTTTCAATCATACCGCTAGAAGCCTTTGCTAGAACTCCATAATCAAAAAAAGAATGATATTCCGGAATAAAAATATATTTAATACCAAATGCAGCAGCAGACCTTATTATTGCACCAATATTTCCTACATCAGTTACACGGTCCAAAATCACAGCTCTATTAACATTATTGTTTTTTGCCTCTACAAAAAACTCTTCCGCATTTAGTAGTTTAGGAGAATCTATTAATATAGCTATGCCCTGATGAATAACATCCTTTGATAAGAAATTGTTAAAATCCAATTTATCAACATATCTAACAATATTCTTATAGGTTCCCAATAAATCCAAAAACTCTTTATCAAATTTATGGGTTTTACTAACCAATATTTTATATACAGCTCTTTTCCCTAATAAAATTTCCTTTACTGGGTGTAAACCATATATCCAAGTTTTTGACAAATCCTTCTTAGCAGTCCGCTTATGCATTACGAGATTCTTTGTAATAGCTTTCTATCAGGTCCAATACTATCGGATGTTGAGTGAAATTATATTTTTTTGACTTATCCTGGGTTTCAATGCTATTTACTCTAGTGATTTCTGCAGCAGTACCAGTTAAAAAAGCATCACTAACATTCTCTAATTCTTCAGGCTTGATATGCCTTTCTTTTACAACTATACCTAATTTCTTAGCAAGCTCAATAACAGTTTGCCTAGTAATACCATTTAAAAAACAATCAGGTAGAGGAGTATGCAACTCATCATTAATAATAAAAAACATATTAGCACAAGTAGCTTCTGCTATATACCCCCTATAATCTAACATCACAGCTTCATTATACCCTTGCCTTTCTGCAATATGCTTACTTATAGTACATATCATATATAGCCCAGCTGCTTTCGCTGTAGTAGGAGCGGTATCAGGAGATGGACGACTATATTGCGCAAAAACCATATCTATCCCTTTTTTCTTAGCTTCAAGAGAAAAATAAGGAGGCCATGTCCAAGTAGCTATAGCCACATGAACCGTGTTAGATTTAGCAGAAATAGCCATTCTTTCTGATCCCCTCCATGCAAAAGGTCTAATATAACCACTACTAACATTTTGCTTTTTAACTATCATTCTAGTGGCATCTTCTAACTCTTCCAATGAGTAAGGTATTTCGAAATCTAAAGCCTTAGCAGAATCAATCAATCTTTGCGTATGCTCTCTTAATTTAAAAATATTATCATCATATACAGCAATCCCCTCAAACACGCAACTTCCGTAATGCAAACCGTGGTTTAACACGTGAACATTAGCATCCTGCCAAGGAACTATTTCTTCATTAAACCATATATAACCTTCTCTTTTATCAAACGGTATTATATTCATCAAAACATCTTTTTTATTTACGTCTTTTTAAAATACATCTAGTAATCATAATAAACAACGCCGATTTTACAAAAAAAATGGATAATTCAGATATTCCTGATAATGACAAATTAGAATGGGAGAAATTCATAGAGAACCCCAATCAATATGAAGAACCAGAGAAAGACTCTGATATCATAGCGGAAAAAATAAAAATCGATCTGCATCAAATGAATGAAAGCCAAGCATATAAAGCAATCATCAAAGCACTAAATTATGCAAATACTAATAACATAAAAAACATCTCTATAATTACCGGTATAGGTAAAAAATGCGAGAAAAGTCAAACCTCTTATGGAAAACTATATCATCAAACCCCAAAATGGTTAGATACCCTAAAATCCTCACAAGGAATAGAAAGTTTTTACAGAAATAGGAAAAACAAGGGGGAAATAATTATCAAGCTACATTAATTAATTAGCCCAATATTTAGCAATTACATATCTCCTTCTTCATCCTCATAATATTCATCATCCCCACCATCTTCTTCAGCTTCAGCCTTCTCCTCCTCAATCTCTGTACATAGCTGAACCATCTTATTATAGGCTTTCGTAAAACCCTTTAACGAATATGTATCAATTGAGTATGTACCTACTGTAGAAGTCCCCCTAGCTTTTAAACTATTCCCTCTTTTCATCGCAGCAACCAAACTCATATCTAGCTCTTCATTCTCAGCCCAAGCGCGCTCTCCCTGAATTTTTTTTAGTCTAAACTTACTCTCACCTATTACGATCTCAACCGCTGCACCTGGTTTATACTCATAACCACTAGAAACACTAATCTCAGGTTTTCTTTCATTAAACAAACTAACTAACAAATATGGCTCGCTTCTTTTTTTATAACTACCTTCCTCATTTTTGGGTATGGATGCTATGTAACACACTTTATTAGAATCTTGTATAGTAGATAACACATGCCAATCATCAAACAAATTCTCTAATTTTCTTGCATGTGCCTGACTTGTAATTAAAACAAAAAATATTATTATCTTAAGAAAATTTTGAAACATAATCGCTAACTTCTATTTAAATTATTTCGCAAAAACGAAACTTGACGTACAATAAAACATAATAAAACTTAAATTAAAATGAAAAAACTATCTAAAGCAATAATTATTTTATATTTATTAACTCTCTCCAATGCATGTGAGAGATATTTTGTAGGTGACATTCATGTAACACAATCAAACTTCCCTCATACCAAAGGAGAGTTTGGTTATACGACCCATAATGGCCGTATCATACTACAAGGAAAGATAGATGACGAATTCTTCAGTGGAGACGTATACCCCCAGCCCACAGTAGAAAAAGTCGAAATCAACAGATATCCTGGTATAGATAAGAAAACTATTAAACAAAAAAATATCTTTGCATTTTCAAGATTAACCGGAAACAAAGGAAACACCGTAGAATGTTTTATTAAACAAAATTTAAAACATAAATTTACCGCAGGAGGAGTAGGTAGATGTTATCAACAAAACGGACGTACTTTCGACATATTACTCGAACCAGCATCATAATAAAAAACCACTAAATATGAATAAAAACACTAAAACATTATATATAACTCTTAGCGTTCTAATAGGAATGTTCTGCCTAGCATTTGCATCAGTGCCACTATATAATATTTTTTGCAAAGTAACAGGGTATGGAGGAACAGTACAACAATCAGATACCCTTCCTCAATACACCGGAAAAAAAGAGTTCCAAATTTCTTTCAATGCCGATATATCGCCTGACCTAAATTGGCACTTTAAGCCCGTGCAAAAGAACATCACAACCGTAGCAGGAAAACAAAACCTAGTATTTTACGAAACTAAAAACCTGTCAGACTCCCCTCTAACAGGAACAGCAACATATAATGTGGTACCAGAAAAAGCTGCAAAATATTTTAGTAAAATAGACTGCTTTTGTTTTACAAAACAGCTTCTCCAGCCAAATAAAACCACCTCTCTTCCCGTATCTTTTTACATAGACCCAGAAATCGAGAATGATCCATTTTTACGCGACGTATCACAGATAACTCTATCATACAGCTTCTTCAAATCAGAGAACTAAATAATACTCCCTTTACCCAAAAGCATCAAAACAAAAATTGACAGAAGCATCAAATTTCTCTCGATTTTGCTT
>Ga0208127_1000272_pt1 | contig 26658 bp, 21 predicted proteins | sample ETNtaG_6_FD_185751 | JGI IMG/M metagenome (GOLD analysis project Ga0208127, IMG submission 185751) | Marine microbial and viral communities from oxygen minimum zone, Eastern Pacific Ocean - ETNP201306SV45 (SPAdes) (version 2) | ecosystem: Environmental > Aquatic > Marine > Oceanic ... | reverse complement strand
AGTCATAAAGTACTATTATAGGATATTTTCCAAATCTAACAGCTAATGTTTTTTTGCCAACTTTTATATCAGTATCAATATCTCTAACATTGTTTACACATAAGATTGCAACTGCAATAAATCCTATTGAAGATCCAATGATAATACTATCAATATCTAAAATTATTCCGCTTTGTAAATAAAATGTACCTGGAACAGCAATTAAACCAAAAAAAATGAATACAAAAATATCACCTAATCCATTATAGCCTAAAGGGTAAGGACCAGCTGTGTAACAATAAGCTGATATGATTGCTAAACTACCAATTACTAGGATGGGAAAACCACCTATATATACTAAATAAATACCTATCAATAATGCACAAATGAAGCAAAGGTATGCTCCCTTTTGCATTTGATTTTCTGTAAGTAAACCAGATTGTACTGCTCTTTGAGGTCCTAACCTATTTTCATCATCAGCTCCACTAATGAAATCATATAGATCATTAATAAAATTTGTTCCTAATTGAATTAAAATTGAAGCTAATAAAGTAAGCAATCCAACCGTTAAGCTTGAAAGTTGATTTTTCTCAAACGCTAGAGCAAGCCCTAGTAATACGGGAGCAACTGATACTATTAGAGTATTTAGTCTTGCAGCTATCAGCCAAGATTTTATTTTCATAAAAAATTATGGTAACCTAGGATATTTTTTAAAATTTGGCTTTCGTTTTTCCTTAAAGGCATCTCTACCTTCTTGAGCTTCTTCACTCATGTAAAATAACATGGTAGCATCTCCAGCTAACTGTTGCAAACCTGCTTGACCATCACAATCAGCATTTAATGCTGCTTTCAAAATTCTTATCGCCATAGGTGATCTTTCAAGAATCTCATTACATAAATCTACCGTTTTAGATTCAAGTAAATCAATCGAAACAACGTCATTTACTAGACCCCAATCTAATGCTTGTTTTGCATCATAAAATCTACAGGTAAACCACATCTCTCTAGCTCTTTTTTGACCTATTATTCTTGCCATATAAGATGCTCCCCATCCTCCATCAAAAGAACCAACCTTTGGACCAGTTTGTCCAAATTGTGCATTTTCTGCTGCGATAGTTAAATCGCACATCATATGTAGAACGTGACCACCACCAACTGCATAACCTGCCACCATTGCTATAACAGGCTTAGGAATAACTCTAATTTGTCTTTGTACATCTAAGATATTAAGTCTTGGCACACCATCATTTCCAATATACCCTTTATCACCACGAATTTTTTGATCTCCACCAGAACAAAAAGCTTCTGGTCCTTCGCCTGTTAAAATAATAACACCTATACTTTGATCTTCTCTAGCTAATGTAAATGCCTCTTTTAACTCAAAAACAGTTTGTGGCCTAAAAGCATTTCTTACTTCAGGTCTATTAATTGTAATTTTAGCAATACCAGAGGTATTACCTGTACCAGATTCATATTTAATATCAGTAAATTTTTTAATTGTTTTCCACTTGTAAGACATAATGTTATGATAACTTTCCTTGATTTGTTATTTTCTGATGTATTTCTATATACAAAATATAAGAAATATGTATAAAAATTTTATGAAAAACATGTTTAATATTTTACATCAATCAAAAAAAAGTTCTGCAAGGATCGGTACAATCCAAACTCAACATGGTATAATCGAAACTCCATTTTTTATGCCAATAGCGACTTATGGTGCAGTTAAAACACAATCTTCAAATGATATAAAGGATTTACCAAGTAAAATTTTATTAAGCAATACATACCATTTATATATCAGACCTGGTACAGAAATTTTAGAAAAAGCTGGAGGCTTACACAAATTTATGAATTGGGATGGGATAATTTTAACTGATTCTGGAGGGTATCAAGTATATAGCCTTCAAGGAATGAGAAAGATTTCAAATGATGGAGTAACCTTTCAATCACATTTAGACGGATCTAAACACCATTTTACACCTGAAAAAGTTGTAGATATACAAAGAAGCATAGGTTCAGATATTATGATGATGTTAGATGTTTGTCCACCAGGTGATGCTAATAAAGCTAAATGGATTGAAGCATTAAATTTAACTACTGAGTGGGCAAAAAGAGCAAAGAGGCATTTTGATGAAACAGAACCATTATATGGTCATAGTCAAATTATATCTCCCATTGTGCAAGGTGGAACTGATTTGGAGCTAAGAAAACAATCAGCCTTAGAGCTTATGGATATAGATTGTGAAATGTATGCAATTGGAGGGCTAGCAGTTGGTGAGCCAAAACCTGAAATGTTAAAGGTAGTTAATTTTTTAGATAATATTTTACCTAAAAATAAACCAAGGTATTTAATGGGTGTAGGAACACCTGCTGATTTAATTGAAAATATATTAAATGGAGTTGATATGTTTGATTGTGTTATGCCTACAAGAAATGCAAGAAATAGCCAGCTTTTCAGTTATGATGGAAAAATAAATATAAGAAATTCTAGATATAAAGATGATTTTAGTCCTATCGATACTAATGGATTTAGTGTTTCTTCAGAAGTCTATTCAAAAGCATATTTACATCATTTATTTAAAACAAATGAGGTGCTAGGATTAAGAATTGCAACGGAACATAATTTAAAATTTTATATTCACCTGATGAATGAAGTAAAAATACAAATTAAAAATGATAACTTTGAAAAATGGGCAAAAGAATTTTTAGAAAGATATAATAATGAGTAATATAAAAGTAAGAGTTATTGATTGCCATATTGTATGTTACAATGATAACAAATTAGATTGGGAATTTTTATTGTTAAAACGAAGTATGGATACAATATATCCAGGCACATGGCAAGGAGTTACAGGTAAAATAGAATTATCTGAAACACCTTATAAAACTGCATTAAGAGAATTAATGGAAGAAACTGGATTAATTGCAAATAGGTTATTTACTGTTGATAAAGTAAATACATTTTATGATTATAAAAGAGATACGATGAATCTTATACCAGTGTTTGGTGTAATTGTTAATACAACTGATGTTAAATTATCAAAAGAACATACTGAATTTAAATGGTGCAGTGTTGATGAAGCAAAAAAATTAATTACATGGGATCAACAGAAAAAAGGTGTTCAAATTTTTTATGATATGATTACAAAGGATGATAATAGATTAAATTTAATGGAGATTCAAATAAATGAATAAATGGCTTTGGGGTGGATTAGGCTGGGCAATTGGGGGACCTATTGGTGCAATAATGGGTTATGCATTAGGCTCTATGAGTTCACAAAATCAAAACTATTCAAAAACTAGAGGTGGCGATTTTGGAGCAGCAATGCTTGTTTTGTTTGCAGCGGTAATGAAAGCAGATGATCAATTAAAAAAAACTGAATTAGAATTTGTAAAGAAATTTTTTATTGAAAATTTTGGTGCAACTTACACAAAACAGAGAATGGAACTCTTTAAAAAAATATTACAACAAGATATTGATGTGAAGTCAGTATGTGGTCAAATCAATTCTCATATGGATGTACATAGTAAAATACAATTAGTGCATATACTTTTTGGATTATCAAAAGCTGATAATAACATTCATAACAATGAAATAAAAATTATATCAGATATTGCAACGCTAATAGGTTTAGGGCAATCTGACTTTAATTCAGTAAAAGCTATGTTTGTAGAAGATACTAGTTCATCATATAAAATTTTAGGTTTAAATCAGCAAGCAACAGACTCAGAAATTAAATTAGCATATAGAAATTTGGCTACAAAATTTCATCCGGATAAGGTTTCACATTTGGGTGAAGAATTTACAAAAATTGCTGAAGAAAAATTTAAATCTATCAATGACGCCTATCAAAAAATAAAAAAAGAACGTAATTTATAATTATGAAAAAAACAAATTCTAATATTGAATTAAAAACATTTTATGGCAATTCTGATAAGTCAAAACCAGGAAAATATCCATACAAACATGGTATTTATCCAAATATGTATACGGATAGGCTTTGGACTATGCGACAATATTCTGGTTTTAGCTCAACAAAAGAAAGTAATAAAAGATATCATTATCTATTAGAACAAGGAGTTAAAGGTCTATCTGTAGCATTTGACTTGCCAACACAAACAGGTTATGATTCTGATGATTTTTTATCTGAAGGAGAAGTCGGAAAAGTTGGAGTACCAATAAGCTGTATTGAAGATATGGATTCTTTGTTAGATGGTATTCCTCTTGATAAAATATCAATATCAATGACCATTAATTCAACAGCAGCTATTTTATTAGCTTTTGTTATTGCAATAGCTGATAAGAGAGGAATTAATCGTTCTAATCTTAGAGGTACCATCCAAAATGATATTTTAAAAGAATATATTGCAAGGGGAACTTTTATATATCCTCCCCATCCTAGTATGAAAATTGTAACAGATATTTTCGAATATTGCAGTAAAGAACTACCTAACTGGAATACTATATCAGTATCAGGATATCATATTAGAGAAGCTGGATCAACTGCAATTCAAGAATTGGCTTTCACATTTTCAAATGCAATTGCATATGTAGAAGCAGCATTAAAGCAAGGGCTAGATGTTGATAAATTTGCATCAAGAATGAGTTTTTTCTTCAATAGTCACAATCATTTTTTTGAAGAAATATCAAAATTTAGAGCAGCCAGAAAAATTTGGGCAAGGATTATGAAAGAAAGATTTAATGCAAAAAAAAATAAATCGATGATTTGTAGATTTCATACTCAAACAGCAGGATCTACATTAGCGGCTCAAGAAATTGATAATAATATTGTAAGAACAACCCTTCAAGCTACAGCTGCTGTTTTAGGAGGCACTCAATCATTGCATACAAATAGTAGAGATGAGGCCCTAGCACTTCCAAATGAAGATTCAGCATTGCTTGCACTACGTACACAACAAATTATTGCTTTTGAATCAGGTGTTGCTGATGTTGTCGACCCTTTAGCTGGGTCTTACTTTGTAGAAGAGTTGACTGATACTTTAGAAAAAGAATCATTTAAACTGATAGAAAAAATTGACAGTTTAGGTGGAGCTGTTGAAGCAATTGAACAAAATTTTCAACAAACTAAAATTGCTGACAGTGCCTATGATTTTCAAAAAGATATAGATGCAAAAGAAAAAATTCAAGTAGGTGTCAACAAATTTATTACAGAAAAAATTCCGTATAACAACATACAGAAAATAGATCAAAAAGCTGTTGAACAGCAGATAAAAAATCTAACTAAATTTAAAAATAATAGAGATAATGGCTCTGTTGTAAATTCATTAAACAATTTAAAGCAGGCGGCAGAAAATGGAAGTAATATTTTCCCATTGATTATTGAATCTGTTAAGGCAAATGCAACCTTAGGAGAGATTTCTAATACTCTTAGAGATGTGTTTGGAGAACACAAAGGTTAAAATGTTTGATTATAAGATTTATGAAGAAAACCTAAAATCAGAAATTTTAGGTAGAAGTTTCAAATTTTTAAACAAAACACAATCAACAAATGATGAAGCAAAAAAATATTCTGCTGCGTCTCACGGGCATACTATTTTAACATACAACCAAACAAAAGGAAGAGGTCGAAGAAATAATAAATGGTTTTCAACTCCCAATAAAAGCTTAACATTTACTATTATGTTAGAAAAAATGAAGATTAGCAATCAAAACATATTATCTTTATTGACAAGTGTTGTAATAGTGAATACAATTAAAAAAAAATTAAAAGTTAATTGTAAGATTAAGTGGCCTAATGATATAATATTAAATAATAAAAAAATTGGTGGTATATTAATTGAGTCAAATGCTAACTTTCAAATTATTGGTATTGGTCTGAATGTAAATCAAGCTAAAGATGACCTCAATAGAGAAATATCAAAAATAGGTAGCTCATTATACTATGAGACAAAAACAAAAATTAATCTGGAAAAATTATTAGCGCAAATTATAAGTGAATTTGAAATTGTTATCAAAGAAAAGAAAAAAAATATTCTTAAACAGTGGCTAGATAATTGTCATCATATACATCATAAGGTTAAGTTTAGTACAAATAATGAAATAATCACTGGTATATTTGAAGGAATCAACCAAGAGGGAGAGGCAATTATAAATATTAATGGTAAAATTTCAACCTTTTCAAGTGGAATTGTAAATACATGATTTTAGCTATTGATATAGGTAACACAAATACTGTTTTAGGGTTATATGAGGATGGTAAATATATAATTATTTTAAGAGTAAAAAATGAATCTGAATTTGAAACTCAGTTAAAAAAACTTATTAAATTTAATTTCAAAAAAATTGCGATATCATCTGTAGTACCAAGATTAACAAAATCATTTTCAAATATCATTTCCAAATATACTGCAGTTAAACCATTTTTAATTTCTTACGATAATAGTAATAAGATAATGTTAAACGTTGATTGCCCAAAAGAAGTTGGTAATGATAGAATATGCAATTCAAGAGCGGCAATTGAATTAACAAATAATAATTGTTTAGTTTTAGATTTTGGAACTGCAACCACATATGATATCATTAGTGATAAACAAGAATTTATTGGTGGCGTAATTGCTCCGGGAATTAAAGTATCAGCTGATCATTTAATAAATAAAGCTTCACTGCTTAAAAAAACAACGTTTGATTTTCCTGATAAAATAATTGGCAAAGATACTATAACTAACATTCAATCTGGTGTTATGTATGGAGCATTATATTCTATAGAAGGTATGATCGGTAATATTGAAAAGGAACTAAATGTTAAATTAGATATAATTTTAACAGGAGGTTTTAGTGAATTGATTTCATCTCATTTTTCATACAAGCATAAATTGGAACCCAATCTAACTCTAGATGGTATAAGGTTAATTTATGAGGATAATAATGACAGATAAAAATGAAATCTTAAATATTTACACAGACGGAGCATGTAAAGGCAACCCAGGCATTGGTGGATGGGGAGCAATTTTAGAGTATGGAAGTACCAAAAAAGAAATAAAGGGTTACAGTATAAATACTACAAATAATATAATGGAACTTACAGCTGTTATAAAGGCATTAGAATGTTTAAATAGAAAATGTAAAATAGTTATTACTACAGATTCTAATTATGTAAAAAATGGTATTACAGATTGGATAAAGTCCTGGAAAAATAATGGATGGAAAACTGCTAAAAAGTCACCTGTTAAAAATAAAGAGCTCTGGATAAAGCTTGACTCGTTAGTTGCAAATCACGATATTGACTGGAAATGGATTAAAGGCCATTCTGGACATCCTCAAAATGAACGAGCTGATGAACTTGCAAATGAAGCTATTATTTTAAAGGGTAAGTGAAAAGGAATTTAATAAAATTCCTGGGCATTCAGTTCCACCAAATGACCTGCTAGAATAAGTTCCAGTATCAGGAATAAACTGTGAATGATTTGTTACAGATTCTAAATTCTCACCAAATATATTATAAATAGTATCATCAAATCTCATGTTTTCAATTGGTGCAACAATCTCTCCATTTTCAACCCAAAAGCAAGCATACCGAGTCATTCCCGTGATTCTACCTCCTATATTATCACTCCAATTTAAATAATGAAGATTATTTAAAAATACTCCGCTATCTATTTTTGATGGTATTTCATTTTCTTTTAAATCACCAGTGCTCATAACTGGAGAACGTAACCCTTCCCAGCCACTTGCAAAATTTGATTCAATTTGATATTCTTGAGCAGTTCTTGAATTAATTAGAGTATTCTTTAAAATTCCATTATTAATTAATGGGAGATTTTTAACTGCAAGTTCACCTTCATCATTAAACATAGGTGTAAGTCCTGTTGAAAAATCTTCATTTAATGTAAAACAAGGAGATAATGTTACATTATCATTTCTCATCTTTAGAAATGCACTCTGACCTCTTCTGATTGCTCCTTCACTTAATCCATTCCACGAAAACATTCCTAGTAAGTCAGATACACCTGCAGGTGCAATATAAGTTCTATAATCACCTGGCTCTAATCTAATCGATTTTTTATCAAGTAATTGAAGCTGATTAATCGAATTTTTCATAAAAGAATTATATTTTTCTAAATCAAAGTTTGTGCCGGCAAATGTATCTTTAACCATTTTTTCAGACTCAGTTATAAGTGAGTAATCAAAAGAAAATGAATCAGTTGAAAACCAATGAAGTAAACCTTTGGAATTTGCATAACCAACATAAATATTTCCAGATGCCCAAATTCCAGCTAAATCAACATTCTTAATTGCTGGTGACAAAGCATCAACAACTTTATCAACTGATAAAAGCTCCCCTTTACTTGAAGTTGAGCTTGATTGACCTTCTTTTGGAAAAACAATAAATGGATCTTCAGGTAAAAAATTAATATCTCTTCTTAATTTTTCTAAATGACTTAATGCAGTCAACAAATCATTTGATGCATTTTTAGATAAAGAAAATGATGTAGAACATGTTTTTTGATTAGAAATCAATGTAATAGATAGTGTAGCATCAGATACAAAACCATTTTGTCTAACTTTGCTTTGATTGAATCTAGTAAAATGACTGTCTTCTCCCCAAAAATTAATCATTAAATCTTCAGTATTATCGATTTTTTCAATTATTTTTTGAGATAATTCTTTAAAAAATTGTTCCATTTTACTTAAGCACCTCCAAATACTTCAATATTGTTAAACAAACACGTAGGAGAGGCATGCCCAACTCTTACAGATTGATTTGGCTCACCTTTACCACAATTTGGAGTACCAAAAACTTCAAAAGTAGAATGATTTCCAACTTTAGCAAGATTATTCCAGAATGGAGTTGTCACTCCTCGGTAATTTGGATTTTTAACTGTCTTTGTAAGTTTTCCATTCTCTATTAGCTTACCGTATTCACAGCCAAACTGAAATTTATTTCTATAATCATCAATAGACCATGAACGATTTGATTCCATATAAACACCCTTTTCTACAGATGAAATGATTTCGTCAAAAGAACTATCTCCAGGCTCTAAATTAAGATTTGCCATCCTATCAATTGGTGGACGATTCCAAGAACAAGCTCTAAAATTAGCCACACCTTTTATTCCTGATCTTTTTTCTGATTCTGTGCCTCCTAGGCCGCGCAATAAAATTCCATCTTTTATAATATATTCTTTTTCTGCTTTCTTTCCGCTATCATCAAAACCATATGAAGCTAACTCTTTTTTAACAGTGGGATCAAAAGTAATATTCATTATATCAGAACCGTACTTTAAATTTCCAAAATCCTGTTCTCTAACAAAACTCCATCCAGCATAATTTCTTTCATCCCCTAAAATTCTATCTACTTCTAGTGGGTGACCTATGCTTTCATGAATTTGAAGTAACATTTGATCAGGGGCCAAAACTAAGTTTGTGGTTTCTGTTGGACACTCATCAGCATACAGTAATTCGACAGCCTGATTTCCAATTCTACTACACATATTGGTCAATTCTGCCTCATCAAAAACTTCATATCCAGATTGAAACATTCTGCCTCTGCCATTATCAGTTCTTCTTTGAGTGATACCATTATCCTGTGCAATAGCATCAAAAGAGCTACCAATAATTAAAAAATCTTGCTCTATATCTGCCCCATCAGATGATAAATATTGATAATTGGTTTCAGTAATTCTTGCCATTGCACTTGCACTAACAATTTTATCTGATACCTTTAATGATTCATATGATTTTCTCAAAATATCATTTAAATCTTTTAAAGCAATTTGTGTTTCTAATCTTTGTGATTTGTACTTACCTTTATTATTTGGTCTCACATCCTTTGAAAAATTATATAAGGGATTTTTTGATGATGATTCAGCTATAATGATAGCTTTGTCTATTGCTTTTTGTATGCTATTTACAGACATATCGCTTGAAGCCGCATAAGCAAATTGTCCATTTTTTAAAACTTCAACCATGATTCCATGTGATATTCCTGTACTATTAGCTTGAGGATTTCCATCTCTAATCATTCTATACGTATTAGATTCATAAACTTTTCTTATACCAAACCATTCAGCATTGACATTTAGTTCATTATATATTGATTTTAAATTAATTTTTTCCATAGCGTAAATTTAATAATTTTTACATGCCTTAAAAAAATATTATTTTATTTAATTGTAGAGTTATTTTCAGTAAATTACAAACCTATTCAAGAAAATTTGAGTCTTTATTTTGGGGGATTTTATGTTTAAATATTTGAAATATGTAGTTATTAATCTACTGCTATTATCTTTTTTTGTTGATACTGCGTACGCTAAAATCAAAAGAAAAGGGGGTTCTAAAACAAAAAATAGTACTAATGAATTATCAGTTGAGGAGCTTGAAAAGCAGGGTTGGATTACTAATAAAAATGTTTTTCCAAGTGGTAGTCCAAATGCAACTAAAGGTGGTATGATAACCATATTAGGTGGCGAAGAATATCCTTCAACATTTAGAGATATAGGTAAAGACTCCAGAAGTCAAATTAATGGATTATTAGGTGGTTTGCAATATGAAGCATTATTATCATTTGATTATGAACGGCTTGAGTGGGCTCCCAATTTAGCTACTCATTGGAAAGTATCTTCTGATTCTCTTACTTATTGGTTTAGATTAAATCCAAAAGCAAAATTTGCAGATGGTAAGGATGTGACTTCCGCAGATGTTATTGCCACATTTAAACTATTAATTGATGATGGGCATCAAGATCCAAATGTAGCAGGATTTTGGGATGACTTGTTTGAGATTCCTGTAGCCGAGTCAAAATATACATTTAAAGTAACTGCAAAAAAGAAAGATTGGAGAACTTTTAGAAATTTTGCTTCGCTAACTGTCATGCCTTCAACCTATCTTGATAAAGTTGATGGTGCTGGCTATATAGAAAAATATGACTTTAATTTTATGCCTGGTTCAGGACCTTATGAATATGACAGAGTTAATTCAAAAAAAGGTAATGAGGGCTATATTATTATGAAGCGTCGAGATGATTGGTGGGCTAAAAATAATCCTGATAATGTTGGAATGTATAATTTTGATGAAATTAAATTTATTTTTATTGAAGATGAAAATCAGCAGGTAATAAGTTTTTTTAATGGAGATTACGATATCTACCCATGGTCAAGAGCACAATGGTGGGTAGAACGGTTCAATAGCGAAAAATATAATGAAATTAAAAATGGATGGGTCCAAAAAATCAAAATTTTTAACTTTCTACCAAAAGGACCATCAGGTATTGTTTTCAATACAAAGAAAAAACCATTCGATGATATTAGAATTAGAAAAGCTTTTACACATCTTTTTAATGTAGACAAATTAAATAAAAGACTGTTTTTTGATGAATACGTTAGATTAAATACATACTTTTATGGAACACCTTATGCAAATCCCAATAACCCTATGCTAGATTTTAGTCCTCAAAAAGCTTTAACTCTTCTCAATGAAGCTGGCTGGGTTAGAAAAGATGGTCAGCAATGGTTAACAAATAGTGAAGGACAGATTTTTGAATTTGAATTTTTAATTGCTCCAGGTGGCGATAGAATTTATACAACTTTTCAAGAGGATTTAAAAAATGTTGGGATAAAAATGAATTTTAAACAGGTTGATGGTTCAGCAAAGTTTTCAAAAACAATGAAAAAAGAATATGAAGTAACAGCTCAAGGGTGGACTGGCGGATTTTTTCCCTCACCAGAGGGGGTGATGCATTCTAAGTATGCTGATGAAGTTGAAGTTACAAATATCACCTCAATGGCATATCCTGAACTTGATAAATTAATAGAAGCTTATAATGCTGAATGGGATGCAAAAAAAAGAGTTCCTTTAGCACATAAAATCGATAGTATTGCAGTAAATTCATACCATTATGCACTTGGATGGACATCACCATATGGTGCTAGAATGTTGTACTGGTATAAGTTTGGTATGCCTGAATCTGGTATTACATATGTTGGAGATTGGAGAACACCTATTTCTCATTGGTGGATTGATAAATCAAAAGAAAATAATCTTGAGGTAGCCAGAAATAATAACTCGAATCTTAAAATTCAACCTACTATTATTGATCATTGGAATCGTATTAAATAAATTATGTTTGAATATATCATCAGAAGATTAATCCTTATGATTCCAGTTTTTTTTGGTAGTACTCTACTTGTATTCTATATTTTGCAATCAGTTCCAGATGGCCCATTTGAACAAGCTGTAAAGCAAATCAAAATGGCTCAAATGGCTAGCGGCGAAGGTGGAGCAGCAACAGGTGGTGGTGAAAATAATTCAATGGAAATATCAGAAGATGTTTTAGAAAAATTAAGAAGACAATATGGGTTAGATAAACCCATTTGGAAAAGATATCTAATTTGGCTTGGGCTTGCTGAAAAGGAAATCGAATATAAAGAAGTTGAATGGGGAATTCCTTTTAGGTATACAATTGAAAATTTAGGACAAGGACAATATGCTCCTGTTTCTCTACAAAAATGGATTATTGTAAATCTGGAAGATAATAATCAATATAAAATTTATGAAAGCAAACAAGGTACGGATTTTAAGTGGGATGATAATTATGAAGTTTTACCAAACGAGGATGAATTCTGGGATTTAGTTGACAGTGAAAGTAGTAATTATGATGAAAACTATTTATTAGAATCAAATTGGGACGTTGCCAAAATTATGGAAAATGATATGGTTGGCATATCACTTAAAAAAAGACAAGGAATTTTTACAGGATATTTAGGTCACTCAGAAAAACATAATGAAAGTGTAGGAACATTAATATGGAACAGGCTGCACATTTCAGCCTTTTTTGGTTTGACTAGTTTTATTTTAGTGTATTTAGTATGCATACCCCTAGGAATAATCAAGGCTCTCAAACATGGCTCTAAATTTGATACCTTTTCAAGTTTTATAGTATTTTTAGGTTATTCAATTCCTGCTTATGCATTAGCAGCGATGTTATTATCAATGTTTGCTACTACTAATATATTTGATGCTCCAATTTTACCTAGCAGAGGATGGCGTCCTGAAGATTGGGAAAATTTAAGTTTATTTGGAAAATGGGTAGGGCAAATTAAACATGCGTTTTTACCAATTATAGCATATATGGTAGGTTCGTTTGCAACTCTAACAATATTAATGAAAAATTCATTAATGGAAAATCTAAGCCAAGATTATGTTAGGACTGCTTTTGCAAAAGGTTTAACAGAAAAAAAAGTGATTTTTTTCCATGCAGTTAGAAATTCTTTAATTCCATTAGCTACAGGCATAGGTAATACCATTGGCTTATTCTTAGCTGGTTCTTATTTAATTGAAAAAATATTTGGTATTGATGGGATTGGTCTATTGACTTTTAAAGCTATTGGTACTAGAGACTATGGAATCATAATGGGTTTTCTTGTAATTGGAGTCTTGATTAGATTGTTTGGTAACTTAATATCAGATTTATGTTATGCTCTCATAGATCCTAGAATAAGGTTTAAATAATGAGCACAAATTTATCAGAATCAATACTTCAGAAAAGAATCAAAAGGTTTAAATCTATTAAAAGAGGATATTATTCTCTAATTGCGATAATATCCCTTTATATTTTATCACTATTGTCACCATTGTGGGTAAATGATAAGCCATTAATGGTTGGGTATGCAAATAATCAGTATGATAAAGGTGAAAAATTTGAAGATTTAAATTATAATGACCTTTGGGATATAGGTGAACCTTTTAATGATAAATACAGATATTTTTTTCCAGCTATATGGGATTTATTAGATTTTATTCCAGGCATATCTTATCCAATCTATGAATCAAAATATTTTAATCAGAATATAAATAAATTTGAAGTTGATTTTCGACTGTTAGATAAATCATGTGAAAAAGAAGAAAATGGAAATTTTGTTATTATGCCATTATATCCATATCATCCGCATGAAGATTTAAAAGATGAGTTGGATGAAATTTTTGAAGATATAAATGATAATGGAATTTACGATATGGGTGAACCCTTTGTTGATCAAAATGAAGATGGACAATGGACACAAAATAATCCACCAACAAAACCAGACGGTTTTGGTGGTCGTCATTTACTTGGTACAGACAATACTGGAAGAGATGTGTTTGCAAGAGTAGTTGATGGATTTAAAGTTTCAATTACTTTTGCTGTTATTTGTACCTTTTTATCATACTCAATTGGAATTATCATTGGAGGTACTTTAGGTTATTATGGAAGCAGAGTAGACTTATTTGGTGTTAGAATTATGGAAATTTTTAGTGCACTACCCTTTTTATTTATTGTTATGATATTATCAGGTTTTATGCAGCCCAATTTATTTATTTTAGCTTCAATTCTAGTTTTTCTTTCTGGATGGATAGGGATATCTTATTACATAAGAGGTGAGTTTTACAGAGAAAAAGCAAAAGATTATGTATCTGCAGCTGTTTCAATGGGCGCATCAAATCAACGTGTCATGTTTAAACATATCCTACCTAATGCATTGACACCCATCATTACTTATGCTCCATTTGCTATCATTGGTTACATTGGAACGCTTAATATGTTAGATTTGTTGGGTTATGGACTTCAGCCACCTGCTGCGAGTTGGGGTGAGATTTTAAAACAAGCGCTAGAAAATTTAGATAATTGGCATATGTTAATATTTCCTATTATTGCCATGACTATTACTTTATTTATGATTACGTTTATTGGAGAAGCTATTCGAGAAGCGTTTGACCCTAAAGTTTATTCGAGACTGAGATAATGAGTAAAAAATTAATAGAAGTTAAAAATTTAAAAACATATTTTCATACAGAAGCTGGTACTGTAAAAGCAGTTAATAATGTTTCTTTTGATATTTATAAGGGTGAAGTTTTAGGAATAGTTGGAGAATCAGGTTCAGGAAAATCTGTTACATCTCTATCAATAAACAGACTCATTCCAAATCCACCTGGTGAAATTGTTAGTGGAAAAGTTATGTATAATAATCAAAATCTTCTTGATTTATCATATGATGAAATGCGTAATATTAGAGGAAAAGATATTGCAATGATTTTTCAAGAACCTATGACTTCATTAAATCCTGTTTTAAAAATAGGTGTTCAAATGAATGAGGTTTTAATTAAGCATGAAAATCTTTCAGAAGAAGAAGCAACTAAGCGCAGTATTGAAATGTTAGATGCAGTTGGAATTCCCAACCCTGAACAAAGAATCAATGAATATCCACATCAATTTTCAGGAGGAATGAGACAAAGAGTGATGATTGCAATGGCCCTACAATGTAATCCGAGTTTACTTATTGCTGATGAGCCAACTACAGCATTAGATGTAACTATTCAAGCTCAAATTTTAGATTTAATGATGGACTTAAAAGATAAAAGGAAAGAGGCTGCTATTTTATTAATTACTCATGATTTAGCAGTTGTTGCCGAAACTTGTGATAGAATAATTGTAATGTATGGTGGTGAAATTCAAGAAATTGCACCTGTTGAAGAACTTTTTAAAAATCCTTTGCACCCATACACAAAAGCATTGATGAAATCAATTCCTCATCTTGATACTAAGTCTGAAAGATTATATGCTTTAAGAGGAATGGTACCCTCATTTATTAACATGGGTGATGAATGTAAGTTTTGTAATCGATTTGATCCTGATGAGTGTGCATGTAAAGGAACTAAAAAGAGTTATGAATTATTTGAAGCATCTCCAAATCACTTTGTTAGATGTAATAAGGAATTAATAGATGGCTGATCCAATTTTAAAAATAAAAAATTTAAATGTTGAATATCCATTATTTGGGGGGATTCTTCAAAAAGAAGTTAGCTGTGTTCATGCCGTTAAAAATTTATCTATTGACATTCCCGAAGGAGAAACTGTTGGTATTGTTGGTGAATCAGGTTCAGGAAAATCAACCCTTGGTAAAGCAATTTTAAATGTTCTCAATCTAACTGCTCCAGATGTAAGAATTAGTGGTGAAGTTTTACTTAATGAAAAAGGAAAATATGTTGACATAATGTCTCTAACTAAAAAAGAATTAGTTTATTACAGGCCAAAAATGCAAATGATATTCCAAGATCCTTTTTCTTCATTGAATCCAAGAATGATAGTAAAGGATATTATCCGTGAACCATTAGACATTCATACAGATTTATCTCAAAGTAGTAAGGATGATAAAGTAAGATGGTTGCTAGAAAAAGTAGGCTTATCAGGAGAACAACAAATGAGATACCCGCATGAGTTTTCAGGTGGACAAAGACAAAGAATTGGAATTGCTAGAGCTTTGGCAACAGAACCAAAAATTATTATAGCAGATGAGCCTGTTTCAGCGCTTGATGTTTCTATTCAAGCACAAGTAATTAATTTAATGATGGATTTGCAAGAAGAATTCAAATTAACCATACTATTTATAGCTCACGATTTATCAGTTGTTAAGCACATTTCATCTCATATTGGTGTAATGTACTTGGGCGATTTAGTAGAGTCTGGAAACTCAGATACAATTTTTAAAGCTCCTCAACATGATTATACCAAAAAATTGTTGAAAGCCATTCCTATACCTGATCCAAGAAATAGGGATGAAAGAAAAAATAATCGCTTAAATAAAAAATAATCTTTCAACTATACCTATGATTTTTAACTCAGATGAATTAGCTAATATATTAGGCGTCAATGTGTCTACAGTCAAAAGATGGGCTGATTCTGGTAAAATTGACTGTGTAAAAACAAAAGGTGGTCATAGAAAATTTCATATTCAACATTTGCGTACTTTAATTAAATCAGATTCTAAACTCTCATCAAATATTAATCTAAGTTTTTTAATTCATAATGATAAGAAATTAATAACTGCTATTGAAACTAAAAATTTTAAAAAAATTATTTCATATACTTTGAAAAGTTTGATTAGTGATAACATTGATGATTTTAATTCCATAACAAGTTCATTAATTATAAAAGGGTTTTCATATAGTTTCATATTTGATAATATTCTTAATCCTGTTTTAATTAAAATTGGTGAATCATGGTCAGTTGGAGAACTTTCAATAACAGAAGAACATTTAGCAACAATTAGATTAAAAAACTTCTTATCAAGTATAAACAAAGATTTAAAAAGTACGATATCTTCAAAGAATAATTTGAATGCATACTGTTTTACATTTTCTGGAGATGGACATGATATTCCATTATATATGGCTGAAACTATTTTTTATCAATTTGATAATATTTCAGTTTATAATTTAGGTGCAAGTTTACCTATTCATGATTTTATTAAAAGTTCAAATATTAACAATCCTGATATCATCTTTATTTCCATTGTTTATATAGAAGATAAAAAAAGATTTGAAAATGATGTGAATGTTTTACTCAATTACTTTAAAGATAAAAAAATTAAAATATTTTTTAGTGGCTTTCAAGCACAAAATCTGAATATTGGTATTAAAAATATAAATTATATCAAAAATTTTAAAGAACTTGAAAACTATCTAGCTTAAACCTTTTTTAACTCATACAATTGTTTTGCTGTTTCAATTATAGAAGAATTTATATTCCTAGGTTTCCAATTTAAAATATTCTTTGCATTATTTGATTTTAACTTATACTTAACTCCTAGCCTATCTAAAATTAAGCGTACTTCTTTATCAAATTTAGCAAACAATTTAATTATAAAATTTGGTGCTGAAAATTTAGGTGCTTTATCAAAACCATTTTCACGTAAAATTTTAGAAACTTCTGAATACCACATTGTTTGTGATGATAACAAAAATCTTTTGCCATTTGCATCTTTGTTAATCATAGCTTCAACATGCATTTCAGCGACATCTTCCACATCTACTAAATCAATACCAAATTTTGCTGAAAAAGGCATGGTGCCATCTAATAGTTTTCTAATGGCCAGATTAGATCCTCCCATATCATTTGATAAAGAAGGTCCTATTACAACTGTAGGATTAATTGTGCATACTTCAATTTTATCTTTATCAGCTAAAGTATTCATGTAATCCCACAATGTCTTTTCTGCTAATGTTTTACTATAAGAATATGCGAAAATATTATTTTGATATGGATTAAAATCTGGATTATTCAAATCAGTCCAATCTTCATCACAAAAATCAGTTTTATTTTTAAATCCTGAACCAATGGCTGCAAATGAAGAGGTCATTACAAATCTTTTTACTTTATTTTTTACTGAAGCCTCTAAACATCTTTTCAATCCATCTACAGCAGGATTGATTATATCATCAGGATTTTTTGGAAATCCAAGCATTAATGGAGATGCAACATGAAGCACATAATCGCATCCTTGAATTTCTTCCTCCCATCCCTCATCTTTAGTTAAATCCAATTCACAAAATTCTAATTTGTTTGAGCAATCAACAACTTTATTTAAACTTTCTATAACTTCATTTTTTCTACTTATAGTTCTAAGAGATGTTTTTACAATATAACCTTTTTGTATAAGCTTGGATATACAGTGTAAACCTATATAGCCAGAACCTCCACTAACAAATACTTTTTCCATTTAATTTCCTTTTAGATTTTTATATAATTTATTGTAGAAATATACTCTCATTGAATAAGCAAAAAAAGCTGATAAAATACATGCTCCACCTATAGCATACCATGCCCAATTAATATCTTTTTTTAGAATCTTAATAAAATAATATGATAACGAACATTGTAAAACTATAACTCTAAATAAAGCTGTAGCTAACATGGGCCATGCTTTTCCTATAGCCTGCATAGCTCTTGTTGATACCATAGTAATGCCTATAAAGGGATAAGCAAAAATCATTACATAGAAATAATTAATGGTTGTTTTAATAGCTTTATCTGACATTTCTACTTCACTGATTGAAGATGCAGTTAAAAATAAAGGTGTAATATCTTCAATAAATAAAAATAATAGAATTGAAAAAAAAGATCCAATTAATACAGACCATAACATTGTATATTGTACCATGGGTTTAATAAGATCATATTTTTTTGCCCCATAAAACATACCTAAAATTGTAACTTGCGAACTAGATAAAGCAATTAAAGTTAAAGAAACAAAATTTTCAATTCTATTGGCCAAGTTATAAGCTGCAACATGAGAATCTTCAATTAATATCGAATTCATAATAAATAAACCTATGGACATAATTAACATTGACAATGATGTAGGAATGCCAATGTGAAAGATTTCTTTCCAGATTACTATATCAAAATTGAGATTGTTAAAATAAAATTTTACATAAGTACTTTTTTTTATGTAAATGAAATATAAAAAAATTGTAACAACAATAATTTGGCTAACAATAGTAGCATATGCTGCACCCTTTATACCATAAAAATCTATAAAAAATGGATCTAATAAAATATTTAATATTGTACCTATGCCCAAAGCCCACATTGGTAACATAGATTCACCTTCACCAATTAATATTCCTCTAATAAAAATGCTAAAAATTAGAAAAACTGATCCATATGCCATTACATAAAAATAATCCAGTGCTAATGTAATTATATCAGATCCAATACCTTGCATTTTTAAGAGAAATTCGCCAAGAAAAAAAATAAAAATAAAAACAAAGATTGAGAAAAAACATGCCATTAAAATACTATTTTGAGCTACCAATTCAGCTCTATGCTTATCTTGTTTTCCAATATACTGTGCAATCATTGTGGTAGTGCCAGCAGCAAGGCCAAAAGTGATTCCCATAATGATAAAATAAAATGGCATTACATAACCTAATGCAGAAATAGCAGATGTTCCAATTTTGCTGCCTAAGAAATATGTATCAACCAATATATAGATTGAATTAACAAAGAGTCCAACAGCCATAGGAATAGTTAACTTCCATAATGAAATATTAGGATTTTCAATGAAACTTTGTAGTTTACTATCTTGGCTCATTAATTGATAAACTTATCTGATCTTTTTAAATTAATTTCTTTAAATGTATCATCATTTATGTCACCATCCACCTCAAGAGTGTTAATAGTTAAAATGGTTCTATGGTTTTTTTGTACATTAGTGACATCAATTTCAGAAATTAAATAATATTCATTCATTTTTACCTGTTTAAATAATTTACTCTTTAACAAAATATTTTTTTTGTCATACGACTCTTCTTTTTTAATGAGCAAATCATCTTTTGTAATCCATGAGATATGTTTAGAATATTCACTTTCAATATCTTTGCTTATTGATTCTAAAACATACATTGAATCTGACTCTGAAATAATATTGTAATCGTAATCAGATAAATCTCTAGATAACATATCTTCGAAGCTTAAATCTGAACCCATAAATGAATCTGATTGATTAGATGAAGATATTCTTCTTATTTTTTTTAACTTGGGAATAAATAAACTTAGTTTATCGTTATTAGAATCTTCTATCTTTAAAAAGCCTACTCCCTTATCTCGTTTAGGGCTTTTAAAAAAAAGAAGCATTTTATTTCCGTCATCTTTTGTTATAGATACCATCTCTTTAAGCTTACTTCTATCTTTTTTTAAATTAATTAAAGTCATAGCAATTTCTGTTTTTGAACTAAGTGGCTGTTTTTTTTGATCTAAAAGTTCTGCAAGTTCATAGCCAGATATATTATTTGAAAAAAGGAAATTGAACATGGTAATAAAAATGAATATATTAAATTTCATAAGTCTAAACCCTTTTAATTTGTAGAATATTAATTAAGCTTGCTAATATAGTAAGAGTCCCAAATGATGTTGATATCATAGCAAATACCATTAAGCCGCCCATATGATTCATAGGTATTAAAATAGAAAACAACAATGCAATAAAACCCATATTTGAAAAAACATCTAGTAAAATAGGGTAACCCACATCTTTAGATGTTCTTAGGCCAATCTTATTTTTATCATATTTATTAATCAAATTTCTTCTGTAATCTGATATGTAATGAATGGAGAAGTCAACACCCACTCCAATAATTACAGAAGATAATAACGCAGTCATATGATTTAGATCTATACCAAAAATTCCCATTAAACCGAAGTTTAAAATAATTGCAGATCCAAGAGGTATGATAGATAATATGCCCCATTTTAGAGATTTAAAAAATAAACCTGTTATAAATAATATTAAAACTAGGGATAGAAAAATACTTGTCATTGATGATTGAACAATAATGTTTACAAAATCTTTAATAAATACAGATAAGCCTGAAATATATAAATTAGAATCATCTTGATTAAAATTATTTGATATGTAATCTTCTGTTTGTGAAATTAATTTTTGAATTTCTTCAGTTGAAATTGTTTTGATCATTGCTGTAATAAGTAATTTATCTAAATCATAAAAATCTTCATCATAATATTCACCAAGAAGAGAATTGAGATCATCTTCAATTTCTGATTTTTCACTAATACTTAACATCGTATATGTACCTTCTAACTCATCTGCACTAGGTATAAACTCTGAATCTGAATTTGTGTATGCCTTATATGATTGCCCCAAAACATCTGCAAATGAAAAAGTCATACTAATTTGATCATTACTTTCTAAAAACTCTTGAAGTTTATATACTTTTAAATAATTATTATAGTTAGGAATACCTTCATCATCAGTTATGTTAGTTTCAAGTTTTATTGAAAGATTCATTGTTCCTGTAAAATTATCATCAATAAAAATCGTGCTTTCTCTAATAGGGTTTCCTTTTTTATAAAATTTAATAACATTAACTTCTACATTAATTAGCCATATCCCTATTGCTGATATGCTTACTATTAACAAACTTCCTAACAATACTTTTTTAGGTTGCGTATGAACAATATCACCAATTTTATTTGTTAATTTTTCAATTAAACTTTCTTTAGATATGGCATTTGATTTTAAAGACCACTTTTTTAAAGATATTAGAGAAGGAAGCATTGTACAAGATAAGAAAAATGCCCACATCACTCCAAATGCAATACCGAATGCATATCCTATCATATAGTCAAGTGGAGAAGAAAGTAAAGTAAGAAATGCCGCCGAAGTAGTAATTGATGTAAGAAAAATAGGCTGAGTTAATCTATCCATAGTTGTTGTTAAGGCTTTTTCTTGATTTTTAGACCTTCTAAATTCTTTGAAAAATTTTGAGACTATATGAACTCCATCAGAATTAGCTATGGTTAATAAAATGATGGGCATAGAGGTATTCATCATTGTGAAATCAAAAAAATTACTTCCAGTTAGATATCTCATCCACCCCATAAAACCTAACATCGCTAAAAAGGAACAAATAATTGTTAATAAAATTGATAATACAGCATAAATACTTCTAAAATTCAAAAATAAAATAATAAACATGATAACTACACCTATTGACATTAATATAGTTACATCTTTTTTAATTAATGCTGGTGTTTCTCCAGCAAGATAAGGTTGTCCAGCATAATGAATTTCATAATCAGATAAATGTTTATTTGCTAAATTTTTTACTTGCAAAACAATATCAGTATAACCTTTAGATTCATCAACTGGTCTGATTGCTATATTTAAATAATCATTATTCGTACTGACTAGACGTTGTTTTTGTTCAGGATTTTTATCAAAATAATATATTATATCTTTTAGAATTGTATCAATAATTGCATCATTTTCAAAATCTGCTAAAAAATTTTCAGGTTGTAATAATCCAATGTCTAGATAATCCGAATTTCCATCAAATTTATTATATGTTGATAAAGAAATAACTTTATCAACACCCTTTATATTTTCTAAAACAGCGTCTGTAAAAATTTGATTTTGCTTCAATGCATATTTATCATTTAATATATCATGGTTTAACCTGCCAAATGAAACAAATACAAATTCTGTCTGACCAAATTCATCGACGATACTATCCCATATAATTTTAGAAGGTAAATCTTGAGGAAACGTCTTAACTAAATCATCATCTAATCTAAATGTTTTTATTCCCCAAAATACAAATAGTGTTAAAAATAAGGATATAAGTAACGTTCTAGATGAATGATGTAGCGATTGATTAATGAAATATTTTTTAAGTTTTAACATCTTTTTTTTATCAATAAATACTCTTTGAAGTTACACATTATTTCGTAATTTTCGCATGTAACAAATTGTTATTTTTGTATAAATAAATTATGGAGTTTACCTTATGTACAGTAGTGTCAATGATTTTTTAGAATCAATAAAATTAAAAAATCCAAATGAAACTGAATTTCATCAAGCAGTTCATGAAGTAATCGAATCAATTTGGGATTTTGTTAATGATAATCCACAATATCAGTACAATTCAATTTTAGAAAGAATTACGGAACCTGAAAGAGTTATAATGTTTAGGGTTCCTTGGACAGATGATAAAGGTACAATCCAAGTTAATAAAGGATATAGAATTGAATTTAATTCTGCTATTGGTCCTTATAAAGGTGGTTTGAGATTTCATCCATCTGTTAATTTAAGTATTTTAAAATTTTTAGGCTTTGAACAGGTGTTTAAAAATAGCCTAACAACTTTGCCAATGGGTGGTGGTAAGGGCGGCTCTGATTTTGACCCAAAAGGAAAATCAGACAATGAAGTTATGAGATTTTGTCAATCTTTCATGACCGAATTATCTAGACATATAGGACAAAATACTGATGTTCCTGCTGGTGATATAGGTGTTGGAGGAAGAGAAATTGGATTTATGTTTGGTCAATATAAAAGAATTAGAAATGAATTTACAGGTGTTCTAACAGGAAAAGGTTTAAACTGGGGTGGAAGTTTAATTAGACCAGAAGCAACAGGATATGGTGCTGTGTATTTTGCTCAAGAAATGCTGAAAACAAAAAATCAAACATTTGAAGGAAAGGTTGTAGCTATTTCTGGATCTGGGAATGTTGCACAATTTGCAGCTGAAAAAGTTATAGAGCTTGGTGGAAAAGTAGTTACATTATCAGATTCTTCCGGAACCATTTATGATCAGAATGGTATTGACACTGAAAAATTAGAATTTGTTAAAGATTTAAAAAATAACAAGCGTGGCAGGATTAGTGAATATGCAGATAAATATAAAGCTGACTATATAGAAGGTGAGCGTCCTTGGAATAAAGTGTGTGATGTGGCGCTTCCTTGTGCAACTCAAAATGAAATAAATCTTAATGATGCTAAAAATTTAATTAAAAATGGATGTTTGTGTATTGCTGAAGGTGCAAATATGCCTACAGAAACAGATGCAGTCCATGAGTTCATTAATAACAAAATTTTATTTGGCCCTGGTAAAGCTGCAAATGCAGGTGGAGTAGCAGTGTCCGGATTGGAAATGAGTCAAAATAGCATGAGAATTTCTTGGACAAAAGAAGAAGTAGATAAGAAATTAAATCAAATTATGAAAGATATTCATAGTCAATGTACAGAACATGGCTCAGAAGGTAATTTCATCAATTATGTAAAAGGTGCAAATATTGCAGGATTTATTAAAGTGGCAGATTCAATGATTGATCAAGGGGTGGTATAATTTTTAAAAATTATACCTTTACCTGTAGTTCCATCTATCATACATTTGAGTGGATTTTTTAGTTTCAATAGTTTTACACATCCATTACTCTCTGAAACATCTAGTTCATTTATAAAATCCCAATTTATATTATTAATTGTCTGTTTTTTGTTAAATGTAAAATATCCTAAATGCAAGCTAGTTAAGTTTTGAAAAAAATGACTACCAAAAGATGGGTCAGGTTCTAGACCTTCCACACTTAACTCCATTATAATTTTAGCATTATTAATTTGGTCCCATGATGTTGGAATTCCTAACCACTGATCTGAAGAGCCCCATCTGCCAGGTCCCATAAGTAAGTATGGGTTAGTAGGCCCTAGCTTAGAATTTAATTTTTCAATTTGGTGAGCAATTAATTTTGTTTGAGATACATCAAACTCATTTAAATCAACATAAATAATATTTTTGATATTATCTATAACACCTTCTCCTAAAACTACATCACTTTTACATAGCAGTATATCTTTATCAACATTATCATCAATTTTTGATCTGTTAAACGAAGAAATTGTCATAGGTTTCATTTGTAATAATGAAAAATCATCTTTTTTACTTTCATTTAAATTAACTGCAAACTCTAATTCAACAGGGCAACCTAATGATAACTGTCCAAATTCTAAAAAATATTTCAAAACTTCTGCCAATGGAAAACGATTATATTTTAAAATTCCAGAGAATGTTAAAACTCTTGGTCCATTGTTTTTTAGTGAATCTCTTACTACATTATCATTAGCATCAAAAACAGAAGCTAAATATTTTAATTCACCATCTTTTTCTGCAGTATCTAAGTTGTATAGAGATAGATTTTCAATTTCACCTTTTGACATAGGGTTATCTCCATTATTTAAATCAAGTGCAAAAAATTGATTTTGAGAATTTTCTAATAAAGTGTTGCTTGAATAAAATTGTGAAATAATATCTGGATAATATGGTGAGAATCGTAATGATTTTTTACCTTCAGCAATTGTTTTACCTAACCCAAGTGCAATAAAACCAATTCCTTGGTTTCTCTTCATATGAGATACAGGATAATAATTATGACTCTGTGCAACTCCACTAAATGTTGGGTAAAACCTATCATTATGTTTTTTACCAGTCATCTCCATAATAATAACAGCCATTTTTTCTTCTTCATGTCTTTGTATAAATTGAGATAAAAGTGTTTTTGGGGCTTTATAAAAAGTTGATGCATATATTCGTTTGATTGCTTCACAAACTTGACTGAGTTTTTCTTTATCGGATTCAGATGAATTTGGCAACATAAATGTAGAATACATTCCTGCTAAAGGCTGATATTGTGAATCTTCTAATAATCCTGATGATCTAATAGCAAGAGGAGAATTGATTGTTTTTAAAAATGATTTGATGGATTTTATTACTTCTTTTGATAATCTAGCTTTCATAAAATGATTTAAAATTTCTTGATTATCTGTATTATTTAATGCTATTTCCCATAAATTATTTTCATCCATGAATATATCAAATGAATCTGTTGACAAAACAGCTGTTCTAGGGACTTTAATGTTTAAAGAGGGAAATTTTTTGTGAATTTTATCCTGAAAAATATTTTCATTTAAAAAAGCTAAACCTCTTGCTTTGCCGCCAAGTGAACCTTTTCCAATTCTTAAAAAATTTGAACTTTCAATATTTTCTTGTTTAAAATCTACTAACTTAAATTTTTCTTTTCTATTTTTCAGAGCATCTGCTAGTAAATCTAAATGATATGAACGTCTGTCTTCTATATGGTCAAAATGTGAATTTTTTAACTTTCTAAATTGATTAGCAGTATCAAATTCTCCTCTAACTGATAGCCAATTTGAGAAATGATTTCTTGAAGCATGATATACTAAAGATTCAGCAGAAATTGTTTCAATTCCTTTATATAATTCTTCAATGTTAGTTGCCTCAATAGTTTTTAACTTGTCTTTAAAAATAAAATTTCCAAAACCAAAATTTTTAATAATTAAATCTTTAAGATCAAAGTACAATGTTGAAGAATTTTTATTTAATAATAATTCAGTAATATGAGCAATATCATCAAAATTTGTTACCTCAGTAGTTTGTAAAATTATAGGAATAGCCTCATCTTGTGACTGAGCATATTCTGAAAATGTTATACCTGCACTTGGATCTTTTATGCCTGATTTTGGAAATCTAATATCAGATATAATGCCTAGCAAATTTTTTTTATATTTATCGAAATAAAGAACTGCTTGCTC
>Ga0208127_1000270_pt1 | contig 26766 bp, 24 predicted proteins | sample ETNtaG_6_FD_185751 | JGI IMG/M metagenome (GOLD analysis project Ga0208127, IMG submission 185751) | Marine microbial and viral communities from oxygen minimum zone, Eastern Pacific Ocean - ETNP201306SV45 (SPAdes) (version 2) | ecosystem: Environmental > Aquatic > Marine > Oceanic ... | reverse complement strand
CTACTAATTATGATTAAAATTAAAGATTTACATAAATCCTATAAAATGGGATCAAATTCTCTTCATGTATTAAAGGGGATTAACTTCAATGTTGAAGAGGGTGAATTAGTAGCAATAATGGGTTCTTCTGGATCAGGAAAATCAACTTTACTAAACATCTTAGGTATGTTAGATCTTTTAGATTCTGGATCTTATGAACTTGATGGGGTTCCTATTCGTGATTTAGACGAAACCAAAGCTGCAAATTACAGAAATAAGTTTTTAGGATTTGTTTTCCAATCTTTTAATTTAATAAATTATAAAACAGCGCTTGAAAACGTAACACTCCCTCTTTATTATCAAGGTCTTAAAAGAAAAGATAGAGAACAAATAGCACTAAATTATCTAGATGATGTTGGGCTTAAGGAATGGGCAACTCATCTACCAAGTGAGTTATCAGGAGGTCAGAAGCAAAGAGTTGCGATAGCTAGAGCAATGGCTTCAAAGCCAAAAGTTTTACTAGCTGATGAACCCACTGGTGCTCTTGATTCAAAAACTTCCCATGAGGTGATGGCTCTTATCCAGGATATAAATAAGTCTGGAAAAACTATATTGATAGTCACTCATGAAGAAGATATAGCAAAAATGTGTACTAGAATTGTAAGATTAAAAGATGGAATTATTGTTGAGGATAAAAAAAATAAAATGGTAAAAGCAAATTAATGTTTAGCAGGGATCGCTGGTTAGAAATATTTGAAACTATAAAAAAGAATAAGCTTAGGACTTTTCTTTCTGGTTTTACTGTTGCTCTTGGTATTTTAATTTTTGTAGTTCTTTTTGGTTTTGGAAATGGACTAAAGAATACTTTTGAAAAGTTTTTTAAAGATGATGCTTTAAATACAATCTGGTTAAATCCGTCAAGAACTTCAAAACCTTACATGGGTTATGAAGCTAATAGAAGAATTGAATTTGATAACGATGACATGTTAGACATTCAAAAAAGATTCGATTTTTACATTGAAGGAATGACACCAAGAATATCTTTTAGTAGTGATGTTGGCTATAAACTAGAATCTAATAATTATTCAATAAGAGGAGTTGGTCCGTCTCATCAAAAAAATGAGATGACAATAATCATGAAGGGACGATATATAAATGGATTAGATGTAGATAATAAAGAAAGAAATATAGTTATTGGAAGACTGGTTGAACAGGATCTTTTTAAAGGAGAGAATTCTATTGGTAAATTTATTTCTGGAGGTGGAAGATCATGGAAAATTGTTGGAGTTTTTCAGGATGACGGAGGTGATAGAGAAGAAAGAATTATTTATGCACCTTATACAACTGTACAGTCAATTAGAAAAAACACTGATAAAGTAGATCAAATTATTATTTCTTATAAACCTGAAATTGGATACGCAGGAGCCGTAGCTTTTGAGAAACAATTAAAAAAGTACATGAAGCAAAAGAAATTTATAGATCCAACTGATCCAAGAGGAATATTTATTAGAAGTGCTTCCAGTGATATGCAAGAAAATGATCAATTTGCTTCTGTTTTGCAATATATTATTTCATTTGTAGGTATAGGAACTTTACTTGCAGGAATTATAGGAATTTCAAACATTATGGTTTTTGTCGTTAAGGAAAGAACCAAGGAATTAGGTATTAGAAAAGCTATTGGAGCAACACCAAAGTCCATAGTTGGAATGATACTACATGAAGCTATTTTTATAACTACAATTTCAGGCTATGTAGGCCTTTTAACCGGAGTTTTTTTCTTAAATTACATAGGAGACAAGCTAGAAGAAGAGTATTTTATTACAAACCCGGGAATAGACTTATCTACAGGAATAACTGCAACTATTATTTTAATAGCATTTGGAGCTTTTGCAGGTTACTTGCCAGCCAAACGCGCAGCTCAGATTAAACCTATTGAAGCATTGAGAGACGAATAATATGAAAAAAATATTTGATAAAGATACATGGCAGGAAATTTTTGGTTCAATCCAAAAAAATAGAACAAGAACCATAATCACAATGATTGGAGTTTTATGGGGGATTTTTATTTATATCACTCTTGCAGGATCATCAAAGGGGTTAGACAATGGCTTTGAAAGAGCATTTCAATCAATAGCATCAAATAGTATTTTTGTATGGGCACAATATACAAGCTTACCATATGCTGGGTATAAATCAGAAAGGTCAATTCAACTTAGATTAGGAGATGCAGAAATTCTTAAAAAAAGAGTTGCTGATATTAAATTTATAGCTCCCAGAAATGTTGCTGGTGTTTTTGGCTCTGCAGGTGGAAATATAGTTAGAGGTAATAAAACAGGAACTTATGCAATTTATGGTGAATTTCCTGAATATATTAAGATTGCAACATCCAAAATTTATGATGGTGGAAGGTTTATCAATGAATCTGATATTCTTGAGGAAAGAAAAGTTTGTGTAATTGGCGAAAGAACTCAGCAGGAACTTTTTGAAGAAGATGAAGATCCAATTGGAAAATTTATAAGTATTAATAAACTAAATTTTAGAGTAGTCGGTGTTCACAAATTTGTTCAAGGAGGCGGTTTTGGAGACGATGGAGATATATATATCCCATTTGCAACATTTAAAAAGATTTTTAATACCGGAGATAAAGTTAATTTCTTTATGATTGCAGCAGATGAAAATGCTAATGGCCTTAAAGTTGAAAAAGAAATCAAATCTACATTAAAACAAATTCATGATATTCATCCCGATGATGAAAGAGCAATTGGTGGTTTTAATTTGGGTGAAATTTTCAAAAAGACAATGAATTTTGCAAATGGACTTACTTTTTTATCACTTGTGGTGGGTATTGCAACTATTCTTGCAGGGGTGATTGGGATTGGAAATATATTGCTAATCTCTGTAAAAGAAAGAACAAAAGAAATAGGAATTAGAAGAGCTTTAGGTGCTACGCCTAGTGAAGTTAGAGCTCAGATAATTTTAGAGTCTGTTTTTTTGACAACTCTTGCAGGCGTTATTGGTATTATTTTAGGATCATTTGTATTGTATGGAATAAATGCTGCTACATTAGACATGACTGACTTCCCATACACAAACCCAACTGTTCCAATTCCTTATGTCCTTGGGGCATTAAGTTTTATGATAATTTTAGGTACACTGATAGGTATAATACCAGCACAAAGAGCAGTTAGTATAAAACCTATAGACGCATTAAGAGAAGAATAACAATTAATTAATATATAATATGAAATATTTGAAATACATTGGTGGATTTGCTTTAGGCTTTGGAATTTTATTTTCAATTGCCTTTTTTGTCAAATCAAATAGTACATCGGCAATCGTTTATGAAACTCAAACTTTGATTAAAGCAACTATTGAGGATAAAATTGTCGCTACTGGAAAGGTATTACCTGAAGATGAAGTGAACATTGTACCTCAAATTGCAGGAATTATTCAAGAAATTTATGTTGAGGAGGGTGATGAAGTTTTAGCAGGTGATTTGATAGCTAAAATTAAAGTTGTTCCAAATGAGCAAACCTTGAATAGTGCAGAAGGAAGAGTTAAAAGTGCTCAAATTGTTATGAACAATTCAAAGATTGAGTTCCAAAGAAATAAAGTTCTTTACGAAAAAGAAATTATTTCAGAACAAGAATTTAATTCTGCAACCTTAAGATACAATCAAGACATGCAAAATTTAGATAATGCTAAAAGTGATTTACAAATTATAAAACTTGGATCCTCAGGAGGCTCATCAATAACGAATACCAATGTAAGAGCAACAGTTTCTGGAACCATTTTAGAGATTCCTGTTGAAGAGGGTGATCAGGTTATTCAAGCCAATACATTTAATGCGGGAACCATTATTGCTACAATTGCAGATTTAAATAAAATGATTTTTGAAGGACAGGTTGATGAAGGAGAGGTTGGGAAATTGGTTGTTGATATGCCTTTAGTTGTAACATTAGGTGCAATTGAGGATAAAGAATATGATGCAAAACTAAGACTAATAGCACCTAAAGGAACTGAAGTTGCAGGTGCAATTCAGTTTAAAATTGAAGGAGAAGTATATTTGGATGATGAATATGTTGTTAGAGCTGGATACAGCGCAAATGCTTCAATAGTTACTGATAAAAAGGTTGATGTTCTAGCGGTTAGTGAAGCACTACTTCAATACGACAACAAAACAAAAAAACCATATGTTGAGATTGAAACTACTTCACAAAAATTCGAAAGAAAAGACGTAAAACTTGGAATTTCCGACGGCGTAAATGCTGAACTAATAGAAGGAATAAAAGTTGGTGATAAAATCAAAGTTTGGAATAGAACTGAGCCAGATAAAAGAGGAGAAGACGAGGATGAAGATTAATTTTAAAGACTAATTAAAAATATGAAAAAGCTTAAAGTATTATTATTGATCTTATTTGTTTCTGGAATTCAATATGCTCAAGAACCTTGGACACTTGAAGCCTGTGTCAATAGAGCTTTAGAAATGAATATTTCAATAAAACAATCCCAATTAGATTATGTTAATTCAGAAATCGAGAAGAAAGGAGCAATTGGAAATTTTTTACCTAACCTTAATGTTGGAGGAAGTCATTCTTGGAATGTTGGACTTAACCAAAATATCACAACTGGTTTACTAGAAAATGTCACAACTCAGTTTTCATCAATGAATCTAAATGTTAACGTTGATTTATACAATGGATTACAAAACGTAAAGAGACTTCATAGGGCAAACCTCTCATTGTTAGCAAGTCAATATCAACTTGAGGATATGAGTGAGAATGTAGCACTACTTGTTGCAAATTCTTATTTACAGGTTCTTTTTAGTAAAGAAGCTTTGGCTGCACAAAAACTTCAACTTGATATAACTAAAAGAGAGCTTGAAAGAACTAAGAAATTGATTTCTTCAGGTGTAATTCCAAAGGGAGACATCTATGAGGTTGAAGCTAGTCTGGCTTCACAAGAAAAAAGTGTTGTTGATGCTCAAAATGCTTTTTATTTAACAAAAATTTCTTTAGCTCAATTACTATTAATTGATGATTATGAAAATTTTAAAATTGCTAACGAACAATACGATATCCCAGTTTCGGATATTTTGTCAAAAACACCAACTGAAATTTTTAGTTATGCTGTTGAAAATAAAAAAGATATAAAGCTTATCGAAACTAATGTAGAGATTGCTAAAAAGGATTTAGAAATTTCAAAAGCCTTATCTCAACCAAGATTATCAGCTTTTTACTCTTACAGTTCGAGAATCGGATATAGTGATAGAATAGTCCCAACTGGAGAACTGGATTTTAGAACGATTGGAGTTGTCGAAGGAACTGGCCAAAATGTTGTTGCACCATATCCGGTTTATGAAACTCAGAATCCATTATCTTTTTCAGAACAATTTGATTTAAATGCTGGACAAAACTTTGGAATTAGCTTATCTATTCCAATTTTAAATAATTTTTCTACTAAAAATAATATTCAAAGATCTAAAATAAATATTTTAAGAAGTGTTAATTCACTTGAACAAAAAAAGTTAGACTTAGAAAACACTGTTAATCAATCATATAATGATGCAAAAGGTGCTATAAAAGCATACCAGGCTTCAGTGAAGTTATTAGCAGCTAGAAAACAAGCTTTCGAATATGCATCTGATAAATTTGAAGTTGGAACAATGAATTCGTTTGATTTTTCACAAGCTAAACAAAGATATGAATTGGCTCAATTTGAACTGATTAGAACTAAATACGATTATATATTTAAGTTGAAGGTATTAGAATTCTATTTTGGAGTTCCAATCACTGTTGATTAATGTGTTATATCCTTAACATAGAAACTTCTTCAACTAATTGTTCCGTTTCTTTATCTAAAGAGGGTAAATTAATTGCATTAGAGGAGAAAAATAATGAAAAGTATTCTCACTCTACCAAGCTACATTCTTTTATTTTAGATGTTTTGACCAAAGCTGAAGTTGATACAAATGAGCTTTCAGCAATTTCAGTTAGTAAAGGTCCCGGTTCTTATACTGGCCTAAGAATTGGTGTAGCCGCAGCTAAGGGATTATGTTTTGCTTTAGAAATTCCTTTAATATCAATATCAACTCTTTTAATATTAGCTAAAAAAATTGATTTGAAATCTGGTTTGATTATTCCTGTATTAGACGCAAGAAGAGATGAAGTTTATTGTTCAGTTATTGATTCAAATTTCAATATTATTGAGCCAGATTCCCCAAAAATAATCATTAATAGTTCCTTTGAAGATTACTTAAAAAACAACAAACTACATTTTATAGGAAGTGGCCAAAAAAAATGTAAGGAGCTAATAAATCCAAATAATAATCTAAATTTTTATAACGAAGATGTTTTGCCCTCTTCAAAAGAAATGGTGGAGCTTTCTTACACTAAATTTATTAATTCAGATTTTGAAGATTTAGCGTATTTTGAACCCGCTTATTTAAAGAATTTTATTTTAGATAGTCTTAACCGTTAATGGCGTTTACTTCTGAAATCATCCCCGGTAACATATCTTTTAACATTGTTTCAATTCCACTTTTTAATGTAATTGTTGATGAAGGGCATCCGCTACAAGCTCCTTGAAGAATTACGTTGACTTTCTTAGTTTCTGAGTCATATGATTCAAATAGAATATTACCACCGTCTGATGCTACAGCTGGCTTTATATTTTCATCAATTATTTTGATGATTTCTTTTGAAACATTATCAATCTTTATATTATTCTTTTTAGCCTTAACTTTTTTGATGTTTTCCTCAAAAACAATGGTGTTACCATCTTGAATAAAAGATCTGATAAACTCTCTAATTTCCATCACATTTTCTTCCCAGTTGAACTCAATTTTTTTAATTATTGAAACAAAGTTAAAGTCGAAGAATACCTCTTTAACTAATGGAAAACTAAACAATGATTTTGCTAGAGGAGATTCAAGAGTTTCTTCAATTGATTTAAACTCAAAAATATCATCAACAATTTTTTTATTTACCACAAACTTCATGGCATTTGGGTTTGGAGTACTTTCGGCATAAACACTGACAGGTGAAACTTTTTTAATTTCGTTCTTACTAACTACACCTCCATTATTTAAAAATTCTTCAATTTGAGAACAAATTTCCTCTTGAACATCTGACCATTCCAAAATATTAAGTTTTTCAATATATACCGAATGTTTGTTTAAAATAACTTTTTTTATAAATGGCAAATAAAAAATTTGTTGAATTAAAGGAAACTCACTTGTTTCTTCAATTTTATTAAACTCAATTCTTTTTTCTGAAAGAAAAATATTTGAATAAAATTCTAATTCACTTTCTCTGCTAGTTTCTTTAAACTTAATTATATACTTATTCATTTTAAATTTTTTCTATTATACTGTTTTTTTCTAATACTTTTTCTAAAGCACTAGTTGTAGAATTACAATAAAATATTGATTCAGATTTATCGTTTTGATTTACTAAATTATTTTTATTAATTAGAAATTTAGTTTGTTTTGCAACTGCGATTCCACTATCCAAAATTTTAACATTTCTTGGTAAAATTTTTTTTAAACTTTTAGAAATCAAAGGATAATGAGTGCAGCCTAAAACCAAGTAATCAATATTAGCTGATATCATAGGATCAATGAACAGCTTTAACATTTTTTCTAACTTTTCGCCACTGAATATTCCATTTTCAATTAATTCAACTAAACCTTTTCCATCACTTTCAATAATTTTAATTTCAGAACAATAGTCATTTGATGTTATATTAAAAAGATTACTAGTTAATGTTCCCTTGGTAGCTAAAACTCCAACAACTCCAGTTTTTGTATTGTTAGCAGCTGGTTTAATTGCTGGTTCAACTCCAACAAAAGGAATTTTGTAAGTATTTCTTAAATAGTCAATGGAGTTTGTTGTAGCAGTATTGCATGCAACCACAATTATTTTACATCCTTTTTCAATTAGCCAGTTTGTGTTTTTGGCACTAAAATTTTTAATCTCTTCTTTTGATTTATTTCCATAAGGTGAATTTAAATTATCAGATAGATAGATAATACTTTCGTTGGGCATTAATTTGTTTATCTCCTTATATATGGTTATGCCTCCAATTCCAGAATCAAAAATACCTATGGGTCCGTTTATCATAAAATAAAAATAAAAAAAAACTATCTAAAGAATTAGATAGTTTTTTGAGATAAAAGTATAAGAGGATATTAAAATCCTAATTCTTTTTTTACATCTTCCATTAAGTCTTTACCGTCTGCTAAAATTAAACTCCCACCTTGTGTTCCGTCAATTACATAATCAAAACCTTGAGCTCTAGCAACTTTCTGAATAGCAGCTCTAGCTTTTTCTATAAGTGGTCTCAATAAATCGGCTTGCTTTTTTTGAATATCTTGAGAAGCAGTTTGTTGATATTGTTGAATATTTTGCTCCATTCCAGCTAATTCTTTTTGTCTAGCATCATTAGTTACTTGTGTTTGATTTTGAGCGTCAGCTGAGTAAGTTTGAAGTTTTGTTTGATATTCTTTCATAGATGCATCAATCTCTGTAGCATATGTTTTTTGTAGTTTTTCTAACTGAGCTTGGGCTTCTTTAACTTCAGGCATTTCACTTATAAGAGTTTGGCTGTCAATGTGAGCAACTTTACTTTGAGCTGATAAATTTAATGTCAAAAACATTAAGGCAAATACTGAGATTAAATTTTTAATAGTTTTCATTTTATTTTCTTTTTAGTTTTTTTGTTTTTTTCTTGAATTTAGTAGACTATCTCTTTTCTTTTGATAGGCTTTTCTTTTTTCTTCTCTTTGTTTTAAAATTAATTCTCTTCTTGATTTAAATTCTTTTTCCTTTTCCGCTTTTTTTTCCTCAAGAAGTTTCTTTTTTTCTTCTTTTTCAGAATTCAACTTATTATCGTCAAACTCAAGATTTAGTTCGCTTATTTTTTTATCTCTCAATAAACTACTTAAAACCAGTTCGCTAATATCGTATTTTTTTTCGGAATATAGAACTATAGCATCAGCAGATTGATCAAATATTTTATCAAATTTTCGTTGTTTAGCAATTTTTTGAACAACATTTAATACTTGATCTTGAATTGGCTTAATCAGTAATAGTTCCTGAACAACCCAATCCCCATTTACACCAAACCTTTTCTCTGTGTAGTTTTCAAGTGATTTTTGTTCAAATTCTATTTCAGAAAGCCTATCCTCGATTAATTCTTTTGTAAGTAATGGCTTTTCAAGTTCTAAACTATCTTTTAATTTAAGAATATATTTAGATCTTAGCTCAATTTCATCTTTCCAATTGCTCATCTTTTCATCTAATTGCTCGTTTGCTAATTTATATTCATCCATTTGAGAAAGAATATATTCCATGTCAATTATACCTATCCTTTCACCTTTTTGACTAAAAAGGTTCTGATTCAATAATATAATTACCGAAAATATTATTAAATTTTTCATTACTGTGATCTAAAAATCTAAAAATTTTGCCCAAGCACAAAGTGTGTTTCCCATCCGTGGGAATCTAATACACCATCATAAGGACTATCAAATCCATATCCAAAGTCAATACCTAAAAGACCAAAAGCTGGCATGAATATTCTTACTCCTAGTCCTGCAGACCTTTTAGAATTAAATGGATTAAAATCTCTAAAATTGTTGTATCCATTTCCAGATTCTAGAAATGTTAGAGCAAAAATTGATGCCGCAGGCTTAAGAGTTATTGGGTACCTAAGTTCAAGTGAAAATTTGTTATAAATTGTGGATCCATCTCTGTCTGAAAGAGCTTGATTTGTATATCCTCTGAGTGCAACAGTTTCTCTTCCATCCATTGCATATTGTGACATACCATCTCCACCAAGATAAAATCTGTCAAATGGAATAACTCCTCTATCATTGTTGTATGCACCTAAAAAGCCGAATTCTGCATGTGTTTTTAAAACTAGTTTATCTATAATTCTAGTGTACCAACTCCCTTTGAATTTTATTTTATAAAATTCTAACCATTTGAATTTTTCTTGGTCAATTTTTGCTTGATCTGGAGATCCGTCTTCGTTTTGATATTCAGCCTGGTTTTCTAAATCTCCATAATCTATGTCATTGAAAAGAGAATAAGGCAAGGACAATTTTGCACTAATTGAAAACTGAGATCCTCCTAGAGGGAAAATAGGATTAACATAAGTATTATCCCTTGTCAGATTAATTTGATAAAAAATATTGTTAGATTTTCCGTCTCCAAAAGTAAACAGTCCGGTGTAATAATTATTCAAATTATAGTATTGATATCCGATCGACTGACTTAAAATAAAATAATCATCAGGGACCCTAAGCTTTTTTGCAAGTCCTATTTGAGCACCTGAAATTTCAAAAAACTGATCTTTGTTTGCTCTACCAGTTAAATAATTAAATCTGTATTGTTTTGTTCTTGAAATAGATGTTGAAAATGATACTGGTTGTCTACCTCCTAACCATGGTTCAGAAAATGAAAAACTAGATGTATTGTAGAATCTATTAGCCTGTAATCTTAATGATAAAGATTGACCATCTCCCATAGGTAAGGGTTTGTATTGAGATTTGTCTTTCAGGCCCTTTAAAGAAAAATTATTAAATGAAAGTCCTAATGTTCCAATAAATCCTCCACCTCCGTAACCACCTTGAAGCTCAACTTGACTTGCACCTTTTTCAACTAAACCATACTCAATATCGACAGTACCTGCATTAGGATCAACATTTTTAAAATCAGGACTTATTTGTTCAGGGTCAAAGTACCCTATTTGTCCAAGTTCTCTAACAGTTCTGACAACTTGGTCTTTACTGTATAAATTTCCAGGTTTTGTTCTAAGTTCTCTGTATATAACGTGATCTTTGGTCCGAGTGTTACCCACTACACTTATTTTATTAAAATATGCGGGCTTACCCTCTACTATTCTAACTTCAAAATTTATTGTATCGTTTTCAACAGAAACTTCAACGGGATTTATATTAGAAAATAAGTATCCATTATTCTGGTATAAATTTGTTAAGTCTTCTCCATCTGGTTTCGAATTATCTGCTATTCTTTTTTTCAAAAGGACACCATTGTAAGTGTCTCCCTTAGATAAGCCTAAGACTCTTAAAAGCTGGTTGTCAGTATAAACAGTGTTACCTAAAAAATTGATATCACCAAAATAATATTTATTACCTTCTTCAAGATCAATATTTATTGAAATTCTATTTTTATTAGTAATAACAGAATCAACAATAATTCTAGCATCTCGATATCCTTTTTCTTTATAAAATTCTAAAATTGAATTAAGATCATCTTTGTAATCCTCTTCAATAAATTTTGACTTTTTCCAAAACCTGCCAAAAAACTTTGTTTTGGTGTTTTTCATCTTCTTTTTAAGTCTAGAAGATTTTGCAATATTATTACCTTTGAAATTGATATTGTTAATTTTAACTCTGTCACCCAAATCAATTTTGATAAGCATTTTACTAAGGTTGACATCACTAGTATCGGGGACGACATTTATGGCAACTTTAGCATTTAAAAAACCATCTTTCTTGTACTTATTAACAATATAATTTTTTGTTGTTTTAATGAAGTTTTCAGTAATTTTTTGACCCTTTTTTATTTCTGTATCGCTAATTATTGTTTCAATTTTTGATTTTTTTAATCCAGTAATTTTAAAATCAGATAGGGTAGGTAATTCAATTATATCAATTTGTATACTAGCATTATTATCTCTAATATCAGTAAGATAAAAATTAATATCACTAAATAAATCTAGTTTCCATAATTTGCTAATTATACTACTAATCTCCTCGCCAGGAATTCTAATTTTTTGACCTTGTTTTAAACCAGTATAAGTAATTACCGTTTGTTCATTAAAATTTTTTAATCCAGTAACTTTTATTTCATCTAAAATGTATTCATTTCCTTTAACAAAATCAGTTTGCTGTGACCAGGTATTTATACTGATGAGTAATATAAATAAAGTTAAATAAGATTTAATTTTTAAAAACATCAATATAGTTTTCTATTTTATGTGATTTTTCCAAACCTTCTATCTCTTTTACCATAGTTGTCAATTGCATCATAAAAATTCATTTCTTTAAAATCAGGCCAAAGTATTTTAGTAAAGTACAATTCAGCATATGCTATTTGCCAAAGTAAAAAATTACTAATTCTATTTTCACCACCTGTTCTAATCAAAAGATCTACGTTTGGTAAATTTCGGGTGTAAAGATGCTCATTTATTATGTTTTCATCAATATTTTTTTCAGAAATTATGTTATTTTTAACTTTATTTGAGACATCTTTTACAACTTTTACTATTTCTTGCCTGGATCCATAACTAATTGCAAGATTTAAATTTAGTTTTTTGTTTGTTGATGTACTTTTTATAATTTCTTTCAACTTTGATTTTGGTTTTTCTTTTAATGAATCTAAATCTCCAATTACTTCAACTTTAATTCCGTTTTCAATTAAGGATTCTTTTTCCTTTTCAAGAGAATAAACCAATAAGTCCATAAGAGCATTTACTTCATAACTAGGTCTATTCCAGTTCTCTGTAGAAAATACAAAAAGAGTTAAATCTTTAATGCCCATTTTTAGAGAAGCATTTATACACTCTCTGACAGATTCAGTTCCGTTTTTGTGTCCAAATTCTCTTTTTTTTCCAATTTTTTTTGCCCACCTTCCATTACCATCCATAATGATGGCCACGTGGCTTGGAATTTTATTTCTAGTTTTATTCTTCATATTTAATTGGGACAATAGCATCCTCTCTTACCAAATAAATAAGTTATTGAAAACCCGCTAAATACATACCAATCTCTGCTTAGTGATGAACCAAAATTATCTGAGGAGAGCTTTTGTTTATCTCCTGGATAACTACCATCAAGATTGTCTGAATAACTGTGGTTAGCAGTAATTTCAAATGCAAAAATAAAGTTTTTTGATGGTTTTATTTTATATCCTATTGTAATTGGTATTGAGATCGAAGAGGCATCACCATATTTAATAGCTTTTTTTTCACCAATTGGATATCTGATAGCATCATATCTAAAAAATGAAATACCTGAACTCAAATAGGGAGTCATTTGTAAAGAAGAAGAAAATACATCAAATTCTAGGAAATTAAAATCAAGACCAATCCCAAATTCAGCGATATTATTTTGAAAGAATTTCCCTCTTTGTTTTCTATATTCAACGCTGTTTGACCAATTGTCTGAGCTCCCAATTTTTGAATAGTTAAATTTAGCTCTTGCAGAAATACGCTCATTGAAATTTCTTTTATAAACAATACCAAAAACAAAATTAGCTGATGAATTGTATGAAAATGGGTGGACATAAGTTGTTGGACCAACATCCCCAATGTAATTTGATCCTCCTGCAAATAAACCGATTTCGTTTTCTTGAGAAAAAATAAAATTAAAATAAAGTAAAAAAATAAGAGGAATTATTTTCCTAATCATTGCAATTGTATAAATATATAAATTCAAATTTGATTTGAATTAGGCATTTCTTTTGTCTTCTCCCCACAATAATTTGTTTCTTAAGGTTTTGTAAAAACTATTATTCTGAAGTGATGCAAGTTTAATTTTAAAGCTAGCTTTTTTAATTTTAATAACAGTATTATTTTCAAGAGAAATAATTTTTGAATCTAATGAAAGTAAATGAGATTCTTCTCTTCCTTTAACACTTAATTCTATTATGGTCTCATCAGAAATTATTAAAGGTCTGGCATTTAAGTTATGAGGAGCAATTGGTGTTATCGAAAAGGTTTGGCTTGAGGGTGACATGATTGGACCACCACAACTAAGAGAATATCCAGTAGAACCAGTTGGAGTTGAAATTATTAGCCCATCTGCCCAATAAGTATTTAAATATTCACTATCCAGAACTGTTTTAATTTCAATCATAGATGTTGTATTTTTTCTTCCAACACTTACTTCATTCAATGCATAATTAAAGTCAGAAAAATTTGTCTTATTATTAGCACTTACCTCTAGGAGACTTCTTTCCTTTATGTCATATTCTCCAAATAATATCTTATTGAGTTCAGAATGAAGCATTTCTTGTTTTAATGTGGCTAAAAAACCTAGTCTTCCTGTATTTATACCCATAATTGGTATACCCAGATCTCTAACGTATGTAATTGATCTTAAAAGAGTACCATCTCCTCCAATAGTTATCATTAAATCATAAGTTCTGTCTAGGTCTTTATGATTTACAAATATTTTATTAGAAGAATTTTTATCAGAAATAATAGAATTGAATTCTTTTTCAAGTACTAACTCTACGTCATGTTTTTTTGCAATACTTAATAACTCCAAAAAAATTTTTTTGGAAGTGTTATCATTAGATAGACCGTATATTGCAATTTTCATTATTAAATAATATTTCTTTGCAAATTAATTAAAATAACAGATTATAAATCTCTAATTTTGAAAATTATGACAAAATTAAGTGTAAATATAAATAAGATAGCAACTCTAAGAAATGCCAGAGGAGGGAACAAGCCTGATTTACTATTAATGGCCAAGGATATACAATTATTTGGTGCTCAAGGTATAACAATACATCCAAGACCTGATCAAAGGCACATTACTTACAATGATGCTTTAAACTTGCCTGAGTTTGTAAATACTGAATTTAATATTGAAGGAAATCCAATTGAGAAATTTATTGATTTAGTTTGTCAAATTAAACCCGATCAGGTAACATTAGTTCCTGATAGTATTGATGCAATAACGTCTGATGCAGGTTGGGATACAATAAAAAACAAATCTTTTCTTAAAGAGGTTGTATATGAATTTAAAAATCACGGTATAAGAACTTCAATTTTTATTGATACTAACTTGAACTTTATTGAAGCAGCTAAAGAAATTGGAACTGACAGGATTGAACTTTATACAGAATCTTATGCTGTAAATTTTGAAAAAGGAAATAAAAAAGAAATAAAGAAATATGTTAATGCTTCAAATTTTGCTAATAACATAGGTCTTGGAGTTAATGCTGGTCATGATTTAAACCTTGAAAATATTAATTTTTTTGTAAAAGAAATTCCTTTTTTAGATGAGGTTTCTATAGGTCATGCAATCATTTGTGAGTCTTTATACTTAGGACTAGAAAATGTAATAAACATGTATTTACAAAAGATAAATAATGCTATTAAACAGTAAAATAGTTGGAACTGGAAATAAAACTTTAGTTGTTTTGCATGGTTTTCTTGGAATGCTTGATAATTGGAAAACTTTTGCAAAAAAAATGGTAGGTTATGATTATAAAATCCATCTATTAGATCAAAGAAATCACGGTAAAAGTTTTCACAATAATGAATTTAATTATCAAATAATGGCTGAAGATTTGCATCATTATGTTACCTATCATAATATTAAAAAATTTTCTTTGATTGGTCACTCAATGGGAGGAAAAACTGCTATGATGTTTTCAAGTTTTTTTCCAGAGCTTATTGATAAAATGATAGTTGTTGATATACTGCCCATTTATTATAAGAACGATTATGCAACAATTTTAAACTCATTAAAATCATTAGATTTAGAAAAACTAAGAACCAGATCTGAAATTGATAAGGCCTTAGAAAATGATTTTAAAGAATTATCATTTAGATCATTTTTATTAAAAAACTTACATAGAATTGACAAAGATAAATTGGGCTTTAAAATAGATTTAGATATTATCTTGAATAATCTCAATGAGGTTGAAAAATCTTTACCAAATAAACTTTTTTATGGTGGGGAGGTTCTATTTGTAAAAGGCGAAAAATCTAATTACATAAATGACTCAAACATTAATTCACTTATCAATCAATTTCCAAAATATAAAATAGTAGAAATCCAAAACGCTGGTCATTGGGTACATGCTGAAAATTTGAATGATTTTATTAAGGAGACTTTACTTTTTTTAGAATCTTAAAAGTTGGTCACCTATAAGAAAAGAGCTACTTTTGCGTCCTAATTTTGTAAAATATGAAGGTTTCAAAAAAAGATATTGATAAGTTAAATTCAATTATATCTATTGATATTGAAAAAAATGACTTTGAATCAAATGTTGAAAATGTATTAAAAGACTATAGAAAAAGAGCAAATATCCCAGGTTTCAGAAAAGGCCATACACCCATAGGACTTATAAAAAAACAATATGGTTTGTCTGTTAAAGTTGATGAAATCAATAAGCTCATTCAAAAAGGTTTATCAGATTATTTAAGTAACGAAAAGCTAGCAATACTTGGAAACCCTGTTCCAGTTGAAAAAAATAATATCGATTGGAATGCTGATAAATTAACTTTTGATTTTGAAATCGGTTTGTCTCCTAAATTAGAGGTTTCTCTAAAAAATAAAAAAGCTATTCCTTCTTTTGAAATTGATGTTGACAAAAAAATGATCGATGATCAAATCAAAAATATTCAAAATCAATATGGAAAATTGTTAGCTCAAAATCGAATTGAAGACGATTTTGAAATTAATGGAAACTTCAAAAATGAAGATTTTGAAATTGATAATAAATCCAATTTTAAGTTAAAAGACATAAAAGGTAAATCAAACAAAGAACTTCTTAAAAAATTAACAATCGGAGATTCAGTTGAATTAAAAACTAAAGGTTTGTTTACAAAAGATTCAGATTTAACCTTTCATTTAAAAATAGATGATCAGAAAAAAGATGAAATCAAAGTTGTTAATTTTTCTTTAACTGAAATTAATAAACGAGTTCCAGCAGATTTAGACCAAGAGTTATTTGATAAACTTTTTGGAAAAAACTCAATCAAATCAGTTACGGAATTAAAGGATAAACTTAAAAAAGACGCGGAATCTAATTTTGCTAATCAAACGGATCAAAAGCTATTAAATGACATCACTGAACATTTAATTGATAATACAAAATTTGAACTTCCAGATAAATTTCTAAAGAAATGGATGCAAACAGCAGGGGAAAAAAAACTAACTGAGCAAGAAGCTAATGAAGAATATGAAAAATCTGAAAAAGGACTAAGATATCAGTTAATTGAGGCAAAAATTATTGAGCAAAACGATATAAAGATCGACCACATTAAAATTAAAGATTTTGCCAAAGAATTAATTAAATCTCAAATGAAACAATATGGTCAAAACAGCCCAGAAGAAAAAGAGTTAGAATCTATTGCACAAAGGATTTTATCTAATAAAGATGAAGTAAAAAGGATTTCTGATCAATTATTAAGTAAAGAACTTTTGGAATTATTTAAAAATAATTTAAAGTTTAAAAAGAATAAGGTTTCGTACGAAAAATTTATTGAAATGGCTTATGCTAAAAAATAATTAACTTTAACGTAATTATAAGATTTTATTATGGACTACTCTAAAGAATTCAAAGAATACTCAATTAAACATCATGGCATTAATTCGTTGTACTATGATAAACTTGTAAGTTCTATGACACCATATATTATTGAAGAAAGACAATTGAATGTCGCTCAGATGGATGTTTTTTCAAGATTAATGATGGATAGAATTATTTTTTTGGGTACAGGAATTAATGATTCGATAGCTAATATAATTCAAGCACAATTACTTTTTTTAGAGAGTACTGACAAAGATAAAGACATTCAAATCTATATTAATTCGCCAGGAGGATCTGTTTATGCTGGTTTAGGAATTTATGATACTATGCAATTTATTAATCCAGAGGTTGCTACTATTTGTACTGGGATTGCAGCATCAATGGCTGCAGTTTTATTATGTGCTGGACAAAAAGGTAAAAGATCAGGATTAACTCATTCAAGAGTTATGATACATCAACCACTTGGTGGAGCTCAAGGACAAGCTTCCGATATCGAAATTACAGCCAGAGAAATTGGAAAACTAAAGAAGGAATTATACGAAATAATTGCTAATCACTCTGGCCAAAAATACGATAAGGTTTACAAGGATAGTGACAGAGATTATTGGATGAAAGCTCAGGAGGCAAAAAAATATGGAATGATAGACGAAGTTTTATCTAAAAAATAATTTAATGTCTGAAAAAAACTTAATTTGTTCTTTTTGCGGTTTAACTAAATCTCAGACTAACTTATTAGTTGCTGGACAGGATGCCCACATTTGTGATAGCTGTATTGAGCAAGCTTATGGAATAATTATTGAGGAATCTAAAAGAACAGTTGACAGACAAGATCCGATTGAACAAGAAATTGCAAAACCAAAAGAAATCAAACTTTTTTTAGATCAATATGTTATAGGACAAGATCATACTAAAAAAGTTCTCTCTGTTGCAGTTTACAATCATTATAAAAGGATAAACCAAAACTTCTCCAAAGATGATATTGAAATTGATAAAAGTAACATATTAATTGTTGGAGAAACGGGTACAGGAAAAACATTGATAGCAAAAACAATTGCGAAAATGTTGGATGTTCCTTTAGCAATTGTAGACGCTACAGTATTAACTGAAGCCGGTTACGTTGGAGAAGATGTTGAAACTATTTTAACAAGATTGTTACAAGCTTCAGATTATGATCAGAAAAAAGCTGAGAAAGGTATAGTGTTTATTGATGAGATTGATAAAATTGCCAGAAAAAGTGATAATCCATCTATAACCAGAGATGTTTCTGGTGAAGGTGTTCAACAAGCACTACTAAAACTTCTGGAGGGAACAATTGTTAATGTTCCACCTAAAGGAGGAAGAAAACACCCAGATCAAAAATTCATTGAGTTAAACACACAAAATATACTTTTTATTGCGGGTGGCGCTTTTGACGGAATTGAGAAGATTATTTCTAAAAGGCTAAATATGCAAGTAGTTGGTTATAAAAATCCTTCTTCTAAGAAAATAAACCATAAAAATCTTTTATCATTTATTTCTCCAAAAGATCTAAAAGATTTTGGATTAATTCCTGAAATTCTAGGTAGACTTCCTGTATTGTCCTACATGAACTCTTTAGATAGAAAAACTCTTAGATCAATTCTTACTGACCCAAAAAACTCGCTAGTAAAGCAATATGAAAAACTATTTAAAATAGATGGGATTAAACTGTCATTTTGTGATGAAGGTTTAGATTATATAGTCGAAAAAGCCTTAGAATTTAAGTTAGGTGCCCGGGGGTTAAGGTCAATATGTGAATTAATTTTAAATGATGCAATGTTTGAATTACCAAGTTCAAAAAGAAAAAAACTCCACGTTGATAAACTATACATTTCAAAAAAACTATCACTGTCAAGCTCAAGTATTCTTAAGGCAGCTTCTTAATTAATTTTTAATAATTCTTCAATAATTTTTCGATCATTAGATAATCGAGGAACTTTATTTTGCCCACCCAACTTATTATTTAATTTCAACCAGTTAAAGAATAAATTATTTTTAGCTTCAACTATTTCTAATTGACTCATAGTTATATTTTTGAATCTTTTTGCTTTATAATCTGTATTTATTTTTTGAAGATTTAAATCCAAATCTTTTTCGAACTGAGAAATATTTTTAGGTTTTTTTTGAAATTCAATTAGCCATTGGTGAAACCCTGATTTATCTTTGTTTATAAAACTAGGAGCAACTGTATATTCAAAAATAGTTGAGTTGTGTTTTGATAATGTCTTATTTAAAGCAAGATCTGTATTCTCAATTATTAATTCTTCGCCAAAAGCATTAATAAAGTTTTTTGTTCGACCAGTAATTTGAATTCTGAACGGTTTTAGGGATGTAAATTTTATTGTGTCACCTATTTTATATCTCCAAAGCCCAGCATTGGTGGAAATTATAATCGCATAATTAGTATTTAATTTGACCTTACTTAGATTAACAATTTGATTATTATCCTTTAAACTTCTGGAATTGAACTCTTGAAATTCAAAATAAATTCCATAATCTAACATTAATAACATATCATTTTTGTCATTTCTATCTTGAATAGCAAAAAACCCCTCAGATGCATTGTATATTTCATAAAATCGAACATTATTACCTAATGCTTTTATAAATTGATTTTTATATGGTTTAAAATCAACTCCACCATGAAAATAAACTTCTAAATTTTCCCATATTTCTTTTATTGATTTAATGTTTTTCTCTGCAAGAATTTTGTTAATCATTATGAGCATCCATGATGGAACACCAGCAAGACTAGTTACATCTTCATTAATTGTATTTTTAATTATAGCATTTAGCTTTTCGTCCCATTTATCCATGAGTGAAATTTCATTATTTGGAGCACTCATCAATTCTGCCCATATTGGAAGATTATCAATTAAAATTGCAGAAAGATCACCAAAATATTTATTTCCATTGTTTTGTATCTTTTTGCTGCCACCAAGCCTCAATGATTTTCCAGAAAATAAGTTTGAATCTTCGTTATTGTTCATATAGATACATAAAACATCTTTTCCAGCTTTGTAATGACACTCCTCAAGGGATTCTTTACTAACCGGAATAAATTTGCTTTTGGAATTTGTGGTTCCGCTCGATTGTGCATACCATTTTATTTCAGTGTTCCAAAATATATTTTCCTCTCCTTTTATAGATCTATTTATATATTTAAAAAAGTCTTCATAAGTTGATACAGGAACTTTATTGGAAAATGTTTCGTAATCATCAATAGTTTTAAAACCATATTTTTTACCAATCTCAGTATTTTTTGCACATTTTATTAAGTTCATCAATACCTCATTTTGAACTTCGATGGGGTGTTTTTTAAACAATTTAATTTGATGGATTCTTTTTTTAAGAAACCAAGCTGTAATACTATTGACAATTGAGAATGGCATTTTAACTATCTTTAATTTAAAATTAATTATAATTATTTGATAAATGTTTAATGGAGTTCTAAATAAAATGAAAACTGAACTTAATCATGATTTAAATTATTATTTAGATTTTGAAAATGATTTTATCAATCTTAATCAAATTTTAGGATCAAAAATTAAATTAAGTTTTAAAGGATATCAATGTTTAAATTGTAAGTCTGATATTGAGTTATTTAGACAAGGGCATTGTAAGAAATGTTTTTTTGAATTACCCAGTACAGCAGATTGGGTAATGAAACCTGAGTTGAGTAAAGCCCATTTGAACATTGAGGAAAGGGATTTACAATACGAAAAAAGTGTACAATTAAAGCCTCATATTTTATATCTAGCTTATTCAAGTAATATTAAAGTAGGTGTAACTAGAAAATCTCAAGTCCCTTACAGATGGATTGACCAAGGAGCTATTGAAGCTATTGAAATTGCAGAGTTTCCAAATAGGTATTTAGCTGGGATTTGTGAAGTAGAATTAAAAAAATTTTATGCAGATAAAACTAATTGGAGGGAGATGTTAAAAACAAATTCTAGCTCCATTAATATCAAAAATGAAAGTAAAAATGCTTTAAAAAGACTTCCTAATCAGATTTTAAGTTCTATTACAGAAAAAGATTACACAGCTTTAAAAATAGACTATCCTGTTAAAAAGTATCCTATTAAACCAAAAAGTTTAAATCTAATAAAAGAAAAAGTTTTTGATGGTGAACTGGTTGGAGTTAAGGGACAGTATTTGATTTTTGATGATGATACAGTTTTTAATATCAGATCAAATGAAGGTGTTGTAATTAGTATGGAAATACTCAAATCTTAATTTCCTCTCCAATTTTTAAATCAAACTTTCTTCTGAATAAATACACAAAGAAATATAAAAGAGGTGTATCTAAAAATGCAACTAAAATTTTAAATAGAACTCCTGAAATAACTAAACCTAAAAAAATATCCCAGCTCAATACCTCAAACAAGCAAAGTAACGTTATAACTGTAACTGTATCAATTATTTGTGAACTAAATGTGGAAAAATTATTTCTCAACCAAAGCATTTTTCCATTCGTTAGTTTTTTCCAAAAATGATAAATTTTGATGTCAATAAATTGTGCAAATAAATAAGCCAACATTGAGGCTAACACTGCTAGTCCTGAAAGTGAAAAAACATTTGAAAAAGTTTGATCATCTATTGGAGATGAGGGTATTGCAGGTACTAGATCAGAAATTAAAATTATACTTATTGAAAAAAATGAAGCGAAAATACCAGCAACAACAACCTGGTTAGCTTTTTTTTGACCATAAATTTCAGAAATTAAATCCGTTACTAAAAATGTGATTGGATATGGCAGGATTCCGACAGATAATTCAAATAATTTAATTCCACCAATAGTCATTTCAAACGGATACCAGTAGAAAAATTTTTGAAATATTAAGTTAGATACAACTAGAGAAGTAATAAATAGTGCTGCCAAATAAAGATAAATCTTTCTGGCCAGTTCCTGTTTTTCTTTATTCATATTACTTTCTAAAATAATATATATTCCTTTAATAAATATACCATATTATAGTTTCTTTTATTTATTTTGCTTTGATGAATTTAAATAAGGTATATCTTTCATTAGGTTCTAATATTGGAGATAAAATCAATAATCTTCAAAACTCAATCAACGTAATTGATTCTAGATTAGGAAATGTTTTATCAATTTCTAGTGTATATCAAACAGTTGCTGAAGGGTTTGATGGTGAAGATTTTTTTAATTGTTGTATCTCATTAAATACCCAATATGAGCCTAAAATTCTTTTAAAAAAAATTATAGAAATTGAAGTCAATTGTGGTAGAAAAAGATCTAATTCTAAATTTTATGAATCGAGAAAAATTGATATTGATATCTTGTATTACGAAAATAAAATTATTGATGAAGATAGTTTAACAATTCCACACCCTAGAATGCATACAAGAAAATTTGTTTTAGTTCCATTAAAAGAAATTGCAAACAGTAAAGTCCACCCAATTCTTAATGAGACTACTGATAATTTAGTTGAAAAATTGAATTTTAATGATATAATCAAAATTGATCAAAATTTAACCTTACCTATTTTAATTAAATTGGGATCTTTTAAAAACATAGTAATTGAAGGAAATATTGGTGTTGGAAAAACTTCATTATCTAAAAAGCTTTCAAAAGATTTGAATAAAGATTTAATCGTTGAACAGTATTTGGAAAATCCATTTCTTGAAAAATATTATGAGAATCCAAATAGATATGCTTTAAACGTTGAACTTACTTTTTTGGCTGATAGGTGTCGTCAATTGATGGACTTTAATAATCAAATTAGTTTTTTTAGCTCAGGTATTGTTGCTGACTATGATATTTTTAAATCTCTTGTTTTTGCAAGTGTTTCATTAAAAGAGGTTGACTATAATTTGTTCAGAAAAATTTTTTATCAAATGACTAAAGGTTTATTTAAATCAAACCTAGTTATCTACTTAGTACAATCCTCAGATCAGTTGTTAAAAAATATTAAAAAAAGAGGAAGAAATTTTGAAAAACAAATTACTAAAGAATATTTAGATAAAATACATAGTGCCTATCAAGCTCACTTAAAAAATAATTTTGAAACCAAAACAATATTTATTGATGTTTCAGATCTTGATTTTGTTGAATCTAAAGATGATTATTTGGAACTACTCTTCAGATTGAAAAATAAGTTAGTTTAGTTTTTTATAAAATTCCCATATTAAAATACCTGAACAGACAGAAATATTCAGAGAGTGTTTAGTACCAAATTGCGGAATCTCAATAACCTCATTTGAAAGATTAATAGCTTCTTCTGAAACACCTTTTACTTCATTACCAAAAATTAAAGCGTGTTTTAGGTCTTTGTCAATATTAAAATTGGTTAATTTTTTTGATTTATCAGCTTGTTCTACACTCCAAATATGTACGTTGTCTTTTTTTAGTTCAATTAATAGTTCTGAAATATTTTTAAAGTACTCCCAATCTACACTTTCTGTTGAACCCAGAGCAGTTTTATGGATGTCTTTGTGAGGTGGAGATGCTGTTATACCACACAAATAAATTTTTTCAATTAAAAAAGCATCACAAGTCCTAAAAACAGATCCGATATTATTTAAACTTCTTACATTATCAAGAATAATTATTAGTCTAGTTTTCTCAGCATTTTTAAACTCTTGAATGTTCTTTCTTTTAAGTTCAATATTTTTTAATTTTCTCATAAATTAATTCAACCATTAACTTCTATTTTGCAAAGTAATAGATTAAAATATTAATTAATGCTATTTTAGCTTCAATACACAAAAAATTGGATAAAAAAGTAACCCCTTTAATGCGACAATACAATAAAATTAAGGAAAAACATCCTGATGCATTATTGTTATTTCGAGTGGGGGATTTTTATGAAACTTTTCATGAAGATGCAATTAAAGCGTCTAATATTTTAGGAATTATTTTGACAAAAAGAGGAGCTGGAAGTAATAGTGAAACAAAATTAGCTGGATTTCCTCATCATTCCTTAAACACTTATTTACACAAACTTGTTAAAGCTGGTGAAAGAGTGGCAATTTGTGAGCAACTTGAGGATCCAAAACAGACCAAAAAGATAGTTAAAAGGGGAGTTACTGAACTTATTACACCAGGTGTTGCTTTAAATGATGGAATTTTAGATCAAAAATCTAATAATTTTTTAGCATCTGTATTCAATGTAAAGAAAAAATATGGAGTTTCATTTTTTGACATTTCAACTGGTGAATTATTAATTTCTGAGGGAAGTTTGGATTATGTTAAAAACTTAATTTCAAATTACGATGCTAAAGAAATTTTAGTCTGTAAGAAAAACAAATCAGATTTTATAAAAAATTTTGGTTACCAGAAATCTGTTTTTTATTTAGATGATTGGGTATTTGGAAAGGATTTTTCACTTGAAAAAATAAAAAGTCATTTTGATGTAAACAGTTTAAAAGGATTTGGCATAAATGAAGATAACATTGGAGTTTTGACATGCGGTTCAATACTTTATTATTTAGATGAGACTCAACACAAACAACTTTCTCATATTACTAAAATTCAACAAATTATTGATGATTCTTATGTGTGGATGGATCAGTTTACAGTTTCTAATTTAGAACTTCTACAAAGTAATTCAAAAGAAGGTAAATCTCTTATAGATGTAATTGATTACACATCTACTTCAATGGGAGCCCGCAAGTTAAAGAGATGGTTGATTCATCCATTAATTGATTTAGATGAATTAAATTTTAGACACAATACAATTGAAGAGATTCTAAAAACTCAAAATTTATTATTAAATCTTGAAACCGAGTTAAAATCATTTTCTGATTTAGAAAGAATAATGGCTAAGGTCGTGACTTATAAAATATCACCAAGAGAACTTGTTCAGCTCAAATTATCATTACTGAAAATTAATCCAATTAAGGATTTAATAGCAAAATTAAATTCCTGTAAAAATTTAACAAAAATTGAAACCTCTATTTCTGATTGTAAACACATAATTGAAATTTTAGAAAAAACACTTAATGATGATGCTCCTGTCATTATAAAAAAAGGAAATGTAATTAAAGAAAATTTTAATGCTGAACTGGACCAATTAAGAAGTCTATCAAACTCGGGAAAAAATTATTTAAATGAAATTCTGGAAAGAGAGAAGAATAGTACAGGAATTAGTTCACTAAAAATTAGTTTTAATAATGTTTTTGGATATTACATAGAAGTAAGGAATATTCACAAAGATAAAGTTCCCGAAGAATGGATTAGAAAACAAACTTTAGTAAACGCGGAAAGATATATCACTAGTGAATTAAAAGAATATGAGTCAAAAATTTTAGGAGCTGAAGAAAAAATAGCCGATTTAGAATCTAAACTTTTTGAAGAATTAATAAATAAATTAATTAAAGAGATTAAAATCATTCAGAACAATTCGCATTGGATATCAACTTTAGATTGTTTAACAGGTTTTGCAAATTTAGCATTGAAATCAAATTATACTAAACCAATTTTAGATAATTCAAAAGATTTGAAAATACAAATGGGAAGACACCCTGTAATTGAGTCACAGTTATCACATGGTAACCCTTACATTCCAAACGATATTAATTTATGTGAAAAAAAGAACCAAATTTTAATGATAACTGGTCCAAATATGTCTGGTAAATCAGCAATATTAAGACAAACAGCTCTTATTGTTCTATTAGCTCAAATAGGAAGTTATGTTCCTGCTAATAAGACAAAAATTGGAATTATTGATAAAATTTTTACAAGGGTTGGAGCCAGCGATAATATTTCTGCAGGGGAATCAACTTTTATGGTTGAAATGAACGAATCAGCTTCTATTATCAATAATATTTCAAATAATAGTCTAGTATTACTTGATGAGATTGGTAGAGGAACAAGTACATATGATGGTATATCAATCGCATGGGCAATAGCTGAATTTTTACATGATCACCCATACAAACCAAAAACTTTATTTGCTACTCATTATCATGAATTAAATATGATGGCTGAGTCATTTGAAAGAATAAGTAATGCAAATGTTTCAGTAAAAGAAACTAAGGATAATGTTATTTTTCTTCGTAAACTAGTCCCTGGGGGAAGTGCACATAGTTTTGGAATACATGTAGCTCAGATGGCAGGAATGCCTAAAAGTATCATATATTCTGCTCAAAAAATATTAAAAAAATTAGAAGATTCTCATAGTGATGATAAGCGAGTTTTAGATAATTCAGATTCAGAAATGCAATTAAGTTTTTTTAATCTTGATAATCCAAAATTAGAACAAATAAAAGAGGATTTATTGAATTTAAATACTGATGAGTTAACCCCAATTGAAGCTTTGATCAAATTGAACGAAATAAAAAGAATTTTAAAATCATAGAGATATTTATTATTAACTGTTTAATATTTATTTATTTTCATTTTTTATTTTACATTTGCAATCCAATTTGCGAAAGTAGCTCAGGGGTAGAGCATCACCTTGCCAAGGTGAGGGTCGCGGGTTCAAATCCCGTCTTTCGC
>Ga0208127_1000268_pt1 | contig 26801 bp, 16 predicted proteins | sample ETNtaG_6_FD_185751 | JGI IMG/M metagenome (GOLD analysis project Ga0208127, IMG submission 185751) | Marine microbial and viral communities from oxygen minimum zone, Eastern Pacific Ocean - ETNP201306SV45 (SPAdes) (version 2) | ecosystem: Environmental > Aquatic > Marine > Oceanic ... | reverse complement strand
TGCTCCAAAACCAGGGAAAGTATTTTTAGCTGTGTTTGCTGTTATGGCGCTTGCCTGTTCGGTTGATATACCTGTTTTAGCTGTGTTTGCTGTTATGGCGCTTGCCTGTTCAGTTGATATACCTGTTTTAGCTGTGTTTGCTGTTATGGCGCTTGCCTGTTCGGTTGTTATGGTTGTAGGTTTATTAGTCAAATCGTTATAACTACCACTAAAGGAATTTATATTGGAATCAACATATTTTTTTGTTGCTACATCTTGTGCATCAGTAGGGTCTGAAACATTCTTTACTTGGTTATTTTCTACGCTTACAGTGCCACTTAGTTTAATATCTTGGGCATGTACAAAGGGCACCACTAAAAGTGCAAAGATTGTGGTTATTAAAACTCTTTTCATTGCTTTAATATTTTAAAGGATTGTGTGTTGTTTTCTGTTTTTACATATAGGATATAGTTTCCATTTGATAGATTGCTCACATCTATTTGTAGTTGATTGGTGCTGCGTACTTTTCTTCCCATTAGGTCAAAGAGTTCTGCTTTTTTGATTTTGTCAGCTTTTATGTAAATACGATCGGCGGTAGGGTTGGGATAGACAAAGATGCTACTTATGTCTTCAATCGTTAGTGTAGCTCCTGCTGCACTGGCGGTAACGGCCTTAAAAGAAACGGGATCATTAAATGAGTAGCTCACGGTATTGGCATTTGGATCTAAAGTTGCTTGATAAGAAGTCCAGCTACCGTCATCTGCTTGAAGCTCAAGTACAAGCTTACTTTCATCAATACCATTAAGCTCTCCGTCTAAATAAGAAAAGATAAGGGTACCTGTAAAATCAGTAAACAGAGCGGCGGTATTGTACACGCGCGACACAGAACTGTTTTCACCAAAAGTCACGGCAGTATTAGAACGTGACACAGAATTATCACCCAAAATTACATAGTTAGCTGCAGGCACGATCTCCAAGCCCCCAAGGGTTATAGAGCTTCCTGAACCAACTGAAATGGCTGCACCAGAACTAATTGTTACAAGCTGACCAAAAATTAAAGGACTAATAAGTAATCCAAAAAAAACTAAATATATTTTCAACCTTAAATTTAAATAATAAATACTATTTGATAACAATTGCTATAAAATTATAAAAAAATCACAATTATTGCTTGCAAAAGCTTTAATACGAAAAAAAAGTGTTTTGGATAGGCGCTTTTATTTAAAATTTGAGATTATAATATGATAGTCTTAGCCCTTTTTAGAACAGTTAAGCGTGTAGGCGTACAATGTTTGAAATTCGAATAATTTTCATCCGTTTTTGTTTTCACAATATGATGCATTGATATATAATTAAAGTTTTCTCTGCACTTTGTCGCTTTTTTTACTATGTAATATCAAATTTTAGTTAATTCAATAATTTGTAATTTTAAATTCACGTAAATTTTAACAATGAAGCAAATAACATTAATAATTTTATCGCTACTGCTACTGGGATGTACAAACAGCGGAGTAGTCGTAAATTTTGAGGATGAAAAGTCAAACGCCATAAGACAGCATTTTCAACACTATCTAAACAATGATATGGACGGGCTAAAATCTCTTTGGTCACCTGAATTACAAGTTTTTTTGAACAGTAATGAATCCATATCTTCTAATGATCTTGTTGGGCTTTTAGAAGCGCAACATGCCGCTTTTTCTATAAAGATGCAATGGGGCAGTAAAAAAGACATTGGATTTTGGGTTGAAACGACCAGCTATCCAGGTGGCGATGCATATGATGCAGTAATCGTTACGCAAACATGGTTTAATTGGATTGCTACGAGTAAACTCACGGGTGAAATCATCAGTTTGCCTGCGCATATAAGCTTTATTTGGGGTGATGATGGAAAAATCGCAGCCGAATATCACATGTATGATACCACCCAAATGGTGGCGGCTATAGAGGCAGCACAAGCTGCAGCAATGATGGAACCAAAATAAGTCTTAAAATTAAACGGCTCATAAAAATAAACTAATAAGACATTAAAAAACCCGCACTATTAATGCGGGTTTGTAAAGTTTGTGAGGTACTTATTACTAGAAAGAATAAATAGCTGCCAAAACGAATGATGATAAGCTATCATCTCCATCAGCACTCCAAGTGCTTACTTTCTCGTCAGCATTGTCAATTCTAATTTCTGGCTTGATTGTTAAGTTACCAGAAGTGTAGCTACCTGTAAGAGTGAAAGAGCTAAATGTGTTAGCGTCTTTTATATCAAAATTTTCATATCGAAGGCCAAGTGCAAAAGAGTCAGACATTGATAGTTGCGGATAAAGCGCAACACCAGACCACTCACCGCTATCATCTTTATAAGAAGTAGCATTTGCACCTAAGAAAAAGCTATCTGAGATGTCAATTCCACCCGTGAAATCAATTTGAGATACACTAGATAGTCCTCCTGAAAGCAAGTTGAAGTATTGCCCGTATAGACCTAATTGAGCACCGAACATATAGTCATCACCCACTGGTTGAGATTCTGTATAGTCTGTACTGTTAAGTACACCAATCATTAATGAAACATCATCAGAAAGTGCGATGTCAGCTTTTAAACCTGTGTGCGAGAAAGGCCCGTTTGAGAACATGTATGATGTAGAGTAGTTAAAGTTGCCAACAGGCGAGATTACTTCGTACCCTAAGAAGGTATTGAAGTTACCCAGTGTCAACGTAAAGCTATCACTAACATTGTAGTAAACATATAATTGGTTTACAATGTTTGATGACCCTGTAGAGTTAAATACAGCATCTGCACCTCTTGGTCCATATACCAAGTCAGCAACAAAACCGTGCTTTTCTCCTTCGTAAGAAAGAACAATGTTCGCCATACCTAGCGAAAAGCCGTTTAAGTTGGCAAAAGAGGTACCAGGAGCGTATTCAGCGCTTCTGTAATAAGAATCAACAGATCCAGTTACGCTGAATGTTGGTTCTTCTTGTGCTTGTGCACTAGTCAATCCTCCAAATACTAGGAAAGCAACAAGTGCTGAAAGGCTTATAAAAGATGATAAATTGTACTTTTTCATGTTTAGTAGTTTTATAAAAGTTTATACAAATTTAAACAAAAAAATATATATACACGGAAAACCTTTTTTTTTACAGAGAAGCGTTAATCAAATAATTTGCCTAAAAATGACCCAATATAATTGTACAAGCATTTACTTTTTTGTTGAAAATGAATCATTATATTACCAATCAATTTACGATTAGCTTATTGACTTTTTCAAATGTATCACCAGTTACTTTAATGAGGTAAACACCTGGTGGCTGGTTTAGTGAAACGGACGTTTTTGCATTCAAAGGGCTGTATTGCAAAAACGGCCTACCCATCAAATCATAAATCATAACTTCTTTAATAACATCCGTTGCTTCAATGTTGAACAGACCCTTTGAAGGGTTGGGGTATATGTTGACTTTAATATTTTGTTTGTCAATTTTACCTGAAGAAAGCGGCTGTAACTGATAAACACGGACATAGTCAATTTCCATGATATCAAAAGAGAAATTGTCGGGGATAGTACCTCCTAATTGTCCGCCCATGGCAATGTTTAATAATATGAAGTGCTCATTGTCAAAATAGGCATTTTGGGTATTGTTAAGTGTGTGGAAAACCACATCATCAACTGTTAGCTCTATGGTTTCAGCAGACCATTCCATAGCGTATACATGCCAGTTGTTGGCAGTATTATTAACACTAATGCTGTTTGTGGTATAGGTAGCCTCTCCATTATTATCAGGGAAGTGAAAGGCACCAGAAGTTTTAGACTTGTCTTTATCTTGTTCCATGATGTCAATCTCACCGCAAAAGGGCCAAGTGGTATTACCATAACCTTGGGTTTGCCAATAGGCACCATTTTCATTAATATTTTTGCCTAATGTCCAAATGGCTGGCCAAGTACCTAGTGCTGCTGGCAGCTTTGCCCGAACTTCCATACGCCCATACTTAAAAGCATATTTTGAATTTAATCTTGCAGAAGTATATTGTTTTGTAGAACCACTTGTTGGATCAGCTGCACCATTATAATCAAACTCATCACTCCAAACCAAACTATATGCACTTGCCTTAAAGTTTATGGTATATGTTTTGGTGGTGATGCCATCAGCGGCTGTTACGGTTATGGTAGTTGTTCCTGGAAGGGATTCAGCATTTGAGATATCGTATATTGCATTTGAATTTGCCGTGGTTACACTTATGGTAGGCACGCTGTAAACACCAGGCTTCAGAAAATAATCATAGTTGTATTGGTCACTTGCAAATGCAGTAAATTCATTTCCATCAATAAATATATTTGACAGCGAGGCGTTATTTGTTGCTGCTTCTCCATAAATTTCAAATTCAAAAATGCTATATCCATATTGAGCATTTCCAATAGTGGTACGTTGGGTGCCATACATTCTGACATAACGTGCATTTTGTCCATTCAAACTGATAACATCTGTCCCGCCATTTCCGTTAGTGATACTTGAAATCGTTGTCCATTGATGTCCGTCATTAGACACCTCTATCTGATATTGCGAAGCATATGCAGCCTCCCAATCAATCTCAACTCTATTGATTGAGTAAATTGTGGCGAGATCAACAGTTAAAAACTGCGGATCGCTCCAATTGCTTTCCCAGCGTGTTGATTGATCCCCATCGACAGCATAGGAAGCTAGGTTATTGTCTCTTACACTACTTGCGCTTGTGGATTTATGTAACGCTATATTTTGTGCTAATAATGAAGAAGATGTTAGTATTACAAGAATATAGTTGAGCCAATGTTTCATAAATGGGATTCTTGGCTAAAATTAATCAAATTTCAGAGTATTAAAGCTGTTTTTTGACTTTTGGCTGTCTTCAAACTATTTAGGTTACATTTGCCACTTCTTATGACAGATTTTTCATCTTTGGGAATTGCCCCCAAACTACTTGAGGCAATAAATGCTTTAGGTTTTAATTCGCCTACCGAAGTCCAGCAAAAGGCGATACCTATTCTTTTAGACAAGGAAACAGATATCGTGGTACTCGCACAAACAGGAACGGGAAAAACAGCTGCTTTTGGCTTGCCAATGCTACAAAAAATAGACACAAGCAGCAGAACCACTCAAGGACTTGTTATTGCACCCACCAGAGAGTTGTGCATACAAATAAGCAAGGAACTTGTAAAATACGCATCGGCTATTAAAGGATTGAATATAGTTCCAATATATGGTGGGGCAAGTATTAATGATCAAGCAAAAGCTGTTAAAAAGGGCGCACAAGTTCTAGTGGCAACTCCAGGTCGAATGCAGGACATGATGCGCAGAAAATACATTGACATATCTTCCATTGCCTTCTGTATTTTAGATGAAGCTGATGAGATGTTAAACATGGGTTTTAAAGAAGATATTACAAATATTCTTGCCTACACACCAGATGATAAATTAACATGGCTTTTTTCTGCCACCATGCCTAAAGAAGTGGCACGTATTGCGAAAGAATTCATGTATAACCCAATCGAAATTACGGTTGGTACTAAGAATGCAGCTTCAACGAATATCAATCACGAGTATTATTTGGTAAGTGGTAGAGAGCGTTATAACTTATTAAAGCGACTTTCTGATACCCAGCCTGACATTTATTCCATTGTATTTTGTCGTACTAAGAGAGATACACAACGTGTTGCTGAAAAGCTCATTGAGGATGGTTATAGTGCCGGCGCCTTACATGGAGATCTCAGTCAAAATCAACGCGATTTAGTTATGAAGGCCTTTCGCGCCAAGCAAATAAAGACCCTTGTAGCCACGGATGTGGCAGCACGAGGGATTGATGTTGATAATATATCGCATGTGATTCACTATCAATTGCCAGACGAGATTGAAACCTATACCCATAGAAGTGGTAGAACAGGACGTGCCAGTAGTTTGGGCACTTCTATGATTATACTCACCAAAGGTGAGTTGGGCAAAATCAAAAAACTTGAGCGTATCATAAATGCTAAAATCACAGCTCAAGAAGTTCCAGATGTAAATGCCATACTCACAAGGCAATTACAGCACTTTGCTGAAAAAATTAAAGCCACTGTTGTCAGCGATGAAATTGATAGTTACTTGGCCGAAGTCAACGCAACTTTAAGTGATTTTTCTAAAGTAGATTTGATTAAAAAACTGATGTCTATAGAGTTTAATAGATTACACAGCTACTATCAAAAACAATCAAATGCCCTATCTAAGGCAGCACCAGATGCTAAGCCTTCAAAAAAGGGTACTGACGTCCGATACAATATCAACATAGGGAGCAGAGATGATTACAATTGGAAAGAATTGAAGTCATTTTTAGTTGATTTCCTTTCTCTTGAAAAGGAAGATATTTATCACGTTGATGTAATGGATAATAATGCCTATTTTAATACAAGCATCGACAAGAAAGACCATGTCCTAGCCGCATTTGAAGGTTTTAAGCTTGATGGCCGCTTTATTCAAATTCGAACTACGGAAAAAAGAGGTCAGCACTTGCAAAGCGGAAAAGGGTTCTCTAAAAAGCGAAAGCAAAAAGGAGACCGTTTTAGCAAACGTAAAAAAGCTAGCCGTCCTTTTGGCGACTTTAAAAAAGGAAAGAAGAAAAACCGCCGATGATTGGTTGTTTATAAAAACAACAGTATTTTCATTTTTTTATATTAGGGCAAAAATAGCGTTGAACTATTTACAATATTTTAACTTCTATAAATCAATGTCTAAGACCTTATTATTCTTGATTAAATATATGCTTCTACTGTATTTTGGTATGATGCATGCACAAACTTTTACCAACCCTGTTTTGCCAGGCGGATATCCAGACCCATCCATTTGTAAAGTCGGAGACGATTTTTATATGGCAAACTCTTCATTTGAATACTTTCCTGGAATACCCATTCATAAAAGTGAAGATTTGGTAAACTGGACTTTAATTGGTCACGGACTAGAACGCGAATCACAATGCAATGGTGCTGTTAATTTGGTAGACGTTCAGCCAAACGGAGGCATATATGCTCCAACCTTGCGTTATCATGAAGGCACATTTTATATTATTACCACTGCCATATATTTTGATGCAAAGACAAAAAAGCACAGTGGGAATAATTTCATTATCACCGCGACCAATCCTGCAGGACCATGGTCTGACCCCGTTGTTGTTTCAGGCGCACCCGGCATTGATCCTGACCTTTTCTTTGATGATGATGGTCGTTTGTGGTATACTGGACAAAACAAACCAAAAGACCCCGAATTTATTGATCAGAAAGAAATTTGGATGCAAGAGTTGAATCTTGAGACCTTTCAATTGATGGGGGAACGCTACGATTTGTGGCGGGGTGCCTGCGACGGTGTATGGACAGAAGGCCCTCACATTTATAAAAATGACGATAAATATTATTTGATGATTGCAGAGGGCGGCACCTCTTTTAACCACGCGGTTATGATAGCAGCGAGCGATAATATCACAGGTCCTTATGTTTCCAATGCACGAAATCCTATTTTTACATCAAGACAGCTTTCGTATGAAAATTGGGTGCACAGTACAGGGCACGGTGATCTTGTCAAACTTGACGATGGCCGTTGGTATATGTTCCTTTTGGGTGTAAGGGGCGATTTAAATCGCAAGTCAAATATGGGGAGGGAAACTTTTTTGGTGCCTGTTAGTTGGGAGCGTGATACGCATCCGAGAAAAGGAAAAATATTATGGCCGGTAGTAGCCCCAAAAACAGGACGAATAGAAAGAGAAAACCCTATTATTTTCGATACTGGGAAACCTAGAAATGATCTGACTTTTTATGACGATTTCAATCGAAGCACATTGGGCTTGGCATGGAACTTTATTAGAGTTCCAATGCCAAACACATATAGTCTTGATGATAATCCTGGTCATCTTCGGATATTTACCAATCCCAATATTATTTCTAGGCGTAAACGCGCACACTTTATCGGCATAAAACAGACAGAAAGTGATTTTATTTTCAGCACCAAGATGACCTTTAATCCTTCAGGAAACGAATCATCAGCAGGTATTGCTATAGTACAAAAAGATGATAACTATTTGTTTTTTGCGGTTCGAAAAAAAGCTGAAGGTATGGTTTTAGAACTTTCACATAAGGACAAGAAAATAAAAATCATAAAATCACAAAAACTCAAAAACTTTAAAGGACAAATACGCTTTAAATTAGAATCTGAAAATGACACTTATATATTTTCATATGCAACTAAGGGTAAGCGCTATAAAGTATTGACTACAACCACAGCAGACTTGGTGTTATTTAATGGATTTACAGGTGCACATATTGGGCCATATGCTACAAGTAATGGGCAAGAAAATGGTGATTTTTCAGATTATGATTGGATAAAATATATACCTAAACCTAGAAAATGAAAAAAATGAATATTTTTATTTTAATAGCTATTAGCTTACTTTCATGCAATAAAGGCATAGACATTACTGAAGAGGTAGAAACGCCAAATATTTTGACTACCAAGACCATTACAATTGATCAGCGAATTGGCAGTCAAATTGTCGGCAGGTCTGTGATTATTCGGGCACCTATTGTTAGCAACGCAGAGAAAAAGTATCCACTTGTTTTTGCTTTTCACGGGCGAGGCGGAAATAATACTTCTTGGGTGAATACGTTAAGACAGTTTACAGACTCAGGAGCATTTATCGGTATATATCCTCAAGGGCATTTAAATTCTTGGAACCTAGGGCCAGAACCCTCAACCGCTGACGATGTTGCTTTTGTAAACACTATTGTAGAAACCTTGTCAGCCTATACTAATGTTGATGCAGAAAAAATCTTTGCAATCGGATCTTCCAACGGGGCTGGGATGGTAAATACATTGGCAGCTAAAACACAACATTTCAAAGCTATTGCTCCAGTAGCTTCACAATTGATTGCCTCTATTGATATTAGCTCTCAGAACAAGCCTGTTTCAATTTTTCAAGTCAATGGCGCACAAGACGATGTTATTCCAATTGATGGAGGAGAACGTCTAGGCCACTCATTTTTTAGCGCTTACGAAAGTGCACGTAAATGGGCGGCCCAGTTTGGATGTGATTTAAGTCCAACGGAAACAACAATAGCCGGTAATACATCCTATGTTTTTTCTGGTTGTACGGATCAGGCTGTGGTACAATACCTTCGTGTCGAAAACGCAGGCCACGGAATTTCCCGTACTTATCCACAGCTTTGGCAACATATTTGGGCATTTTTTTCGTCATTATAAAAAATTATAGTTTTTGACAAAAACCTTTTAAAACAAACTGAAATTGTACTATAATTTGCATTTAAAATAGACCACCTCTAATGGAAATTCGATTTCTAGCTACTTTTTTCGCATTTGTTTTTTTTGGAGTAAGCGTAAACGCTCAAGAATATATTGTTCATACACCTTGGGAATTAGATGGTGCTGAAGAAAGAATTAAAAAAATAAGGAAGGGAACCGCACAATTGGTATTTCTTATGGATGGTATGCCTTCTCAAGATAGTGCTAGCATAGACATTGAGTTAGTTAATCATGAATTCAGCTTTGGAGTTTCCATGACGCAAGAAGGTGCTTTTAATAATGGTGACCAAAACACATACCGGAATCGGGTTAAAGAGCTGTTTAATTTTGTAACCTTAGGTTTCTACTGGTCAGCACGGGATGAAAAAAAAGATTTGACTCGCTATAAACGTAAAATGCGTCAAAAAGTCCAATGGGCTGTAGCAAATGACATTAAAATCAAGGGACACCCACTTTTGTGGCACGAGTCTTTGCCAAAATGGGTTGTTGATTTTCAAGACCCAGTTGCTCTTGAAAAAATAATCTTTAAACGCATGCAAGACCTATTGCTTGATTATCCCGAAATACAATATTGGGATGTCTACAACGAAGCTGTTGCACCATTTAAAAACCATGTGACGCCCAGTGGTGTAACCCGTTGGATTACGTACAAGGGAGGTATATATCCAGCCATGTTAGAGCTCTATGCGTTTGCCAATAAAACAGCGCCCAATAAAATTTACACCAATAATCATTACCACCCAACAGACCCTGAATTTCTAAAACTTAATGAGTTTTTTGTTGAACAAAATGTGGGTTACCAGGCTGTTGGAATGCAAGCGCATATGCAAACCCATGACAATGTCTTAGAAGAGCAAGAACTTTGGGATTTGATAAGTACTTTTACCCCGCTTGGAAAAGACATTCAATTCACAGAAGTTACTGTAACCAGCTCAAAATTATTTAATAACTGGAAAGATCACGGTGTATTTTTGGATGAACGTAAAGCGGCGCAGAAAAAAGGGATAAAGATGAATCTACCAAGTCTTGATCATAAGGAGGTATTTCAGTCGGCATATATTAAAGATTTCTATACACTGCTCTTTAGCCACCCCAGCGTGAGTTCCATTACTATGTGGAATCTAACTGATAGAAATGCTTGGCGCGGGCATGCAGCAGGAATTTTAGACAGTGATTTAAAGCCTAAAAAGGCTTTCTACACACTCAAAAAATTAATAAAAGACACTTGGTCAACAAAACTAATGACTGAATTTAGTATCGATAAAGGTTTTGCTTTTTCTGGATTTTATGGAAAATATAAGGGCACTGTTACAGTTGATGATAAAATCTACAATCTTAGCTTTAATCACACAAAAGAAAATACGGAACCTATAATGTTGTATTTAAGAGATTAATATTACTGGCGTATGTTTGAATATTTAAATTGGTTTTCAAGTGATACGCCATATAGATTAACCAGTTCACCAATATTTTTATTGTAAAAACGGGTATTTGGAGGAATGCTCAGTTTTTCCCAGTACGAGTGATCATAGCTAGTCGTATATTTTGTCATATCCATATTGTATGAAATATCACCAGTATCAAAATAAGATTTATTTTCTTCAATATTTAAAACATAAACTTCATGCCTGAACGCAATTGGAATGTATTTTGGAGGAGTTTTACCATTGCTCATCATTACTCTTTTAACATTTTCAGAAAGGATCCCAGACCCTTTCCATTCTCTTTGATGATAACTCAAATATAGTTTGCCTTTATTATTTTTCTTGTATATGTATGTAGAAATTATTGATTTTCCTTGTTTGGGAACTTTGCTGACTTCTAATTTGTATATTTTATAGGTATCCATCCCAATGTAGAGCGATAATGTTTCTTTATTTTCTATAACTCCTTTTGCTATAATAACATCTTCATTATCATAAGTTGAATTTTCCGTTTTTTGCCATTTATAAGACTTTAAATTAATTCCTTGTCGTAATGGATTGTTATACTCCATATATTTTAGGGCATGTATGTTTTGCTCAGTTTTAACAAATCTATAATCTGCTGATGCCCTAGCATGATTTACACTAAATCTAACTAAATAAGAGCTTGGCCCACGATCAATAGCATTTATGCTATGCTCAATAAAGAATCTACACAAATTGTCTTCAACTGACCACCTGCGGTACAATATATTCAGCTGATGATTTTTACTAACCGTGTTATTGCGCAAATTTTTTAGTGCATTCTTAACGTAAAAATCAACACTATTTACGATTACTTCAGATAGGTTTGTTGTTTGCTCTTTCAGTACAACTTCTTTTTTCTCTAGTTTCAAAAAGTCTTTAATCTTAATAGAGAAGTTTGAAAAACCAAGAGAAGAAATGGTCAAATTATCTTCAAGTTCATTAGTGGTCACGCGGAAATAAAAAGTGCCATCTTCGGTTGAAGTAGTGCCTATATTCTTTTGCAAAATTCCTACTGCTGCGTATGGCACTTCATAGCCGTTTTGATCGATTACTTTCCCCATAATGGCAGTGCTTTCCTGCGCAAAAGCCATCATGCACTTCAATAATAAAATTAAACAAGTGAAACAGGAAAACTTATTAATAAAATACATTTTGATTTAGAAAATTAATTGGTCAATATTTCTTTTTGGCCTTTATTGTTAAGCCTGTAGTCTTTTGGAATAATTCCCGTATACTCTTTGAATCTTTTGGTGAAATAAGAGGGTGAGGCAAAGCCCACTTTAAAACAAATCTCTCCAATAGTCATATCTGTTTTAGCCAATAATTCTTTTCCCTTTTCGAGTCGGGTTTTACGAATAATTTCATTAGCAGAATTTCCAGTTAATGCCTTAATTTTTCTATACAATTTACTTCTGCTCAATCCCAATTCATTGGCAATATCTTGTACACAAAGATCTTCTTTGGATAAATTGTTGCCAATAACATTTAACACGTCTGCAAGAATCTTTTTGTCATGTCCAACGTTATCCACATCAAGTTCAAGACTTTTAAAATAAGTTTCATAAAACGTGTTTTTAGCTTTTACCAGTTGACGCAAATGCGATTTTAAAAGGTTAACGCTAAAGGGCTTTTTTAAATACACATCAGCACCGGCGTCAATTCCTTCAATGCGTTCTTTTTCTGCTACTTTGGCCGTGAGCATAAGCACTGGTATCGTACTTGTAGATTTATTAGATTTGAGGAGTTGACACATCTCAATGCCGTCCATTTCAGGCATCATAATATCAGCAATAATAACATCAGGCTTGTATTGTTTTGCCATTTCTAAACCTATTTTTCCATTAACAGCCTCAATTACGTGATAGTCCCCTTTAAGCTCTAGTTTAAGGTATTCACGTAACTCTATATTATCTTCAACGATAAGTAGGCTGTACTCTTTTTCGACTTGATAATCATTCGTTTCAAAGCTTTCATCTTGGCTTAACTGTATTTTTTGTTGTGGCTGATCAGTCGTGTAAGTGGCAAATTGGTTTTCTGAAAAATGTGCTTTTCCAGTAGCAAAAAAGATTTTGAATGAGGTGCCCAACTCTTGCTCACTCTCAACTTTTATTTTACCCTTGTGATAATCGACAAATTTCCGAACCACTTCTAGGCCAATTCCCGTACCGCCATAGTATTGCTCATTGTTGTCTTTGTCTTGATAGAACCGTTCAAATATATTACTGATATTTTCTTTTTTGATACCTATGCCGCTGTCTTTAATTACAACTTCAAAAGCTGACTGTGACTGCATTTTATCAATTAGCGGGAACACCACACCCCCTGGATGATAGTTCACGGCAACTGCGATGCTTCCGCCTTCTTTTGTCGCTTTAAATGCATTTGAAAGAAGGTTGAAAATTATCTTTTCTAGCATTGATTGGTCAGCCCAAAACTGGGTTTGATTGATTTCATTATGGGTAAAATTCAAATTGATATTTCTGTAAAGCGCTTCTTCTTCATAATAAGAAGTAACATTTTTAACAATGGTTTGCAGGTCTGTCTCTTTAACACGTAATTGAATTTTTCCAAATTGCATTTTTCTAAAGTCCATCAATTCATCAATCAGCCGCTTCATTCTTTTGGTATTGCGATGGATAATTCTGTGTTTGGCCCTGACATCTTCAGGGAGACTCACGACATCTGGTGCAGACAATAAAGATTCCAATGGATTAAGCATAAGCGTTAGAGGCGTTCTAAATTCATGTGAAATATTCGTGAAAAATTGAATCTTTTTTGCGTGTAGCTCTTCAGTTTGCTTGCGTTGGTTTCTTTCAACTTCTGCTTTTCTACGTTCTCTTACACGAAGTTTAATTAATCTAAAAATATAAAACCCAAGCCCGCATAGGATTACAAAATAGCAGATTTTAGCTCCTATGGTTGCCCAATATGGTGGCTGTACTTTTATAAATATATCCTTAGAACCTTCTGTCCATACCCCGTCATTATTAGCTGCTTTGAGTTTAAATACATATTTCCCGGGTTTTATGTTTGTAAATGTAGCTGTACGCAGTTGTTCTACATAGTTCCAATCGTTGTCTAACCCCTCAAGCATATAGGCATAATTATTTTTTTCACCACGGGTCATGTTCACTCCAATGAAGTCAATTGAAAAAGAGGATTGGTCGTGGCTTAAAAGAATAGTGTCACTGTGTTGAATAGATTTTTTAAGCGGCCCATCCTTTGCTATAGCTATTTTTTCATTACCAATTTTTAAGTCTTGAAAAATGATTTTAGGTAAGCTATTGTTCAAAGGAATATTATCAAAATCAAAAAAGTTTATTCCTTCACTCGTTCCAAGATAAAGCGTATTGCGTTCTGTATAAAAGGCACTGCGATTTATCTTTTTGCTCAAAAGCCCGTCTTCAGATTCAAAAATCCGATAGTCATCGTTGCCTTGGTCATATCTAATGAGACCATTGTCTGTACCCAACCAGTAGTATCCGTCGTAGGTTTGCGTAATAGAATTAATGGACATATTCCTGATTTCACTGTCTTTTCCATGCCAAGTAAAGGAGTCTTGCACCGCCGAGTAACTAAACAGTCCATAACCATCAGTACCAACCCACATGTTTTTATTGCTGTCCTCATATAACGCAAAAACGATAAAGTCAGCGATAACCCCTTTTGATAAATCACGAATTTTAGCGTTAAAAGAAACGACTTCGTCCTTTTTTTGATCGTATCTATAAATTCCTTTTCTAGTGCCCATCCAAACGTTATCGTACTTGTCTACAATAACCTTTCTGATGTTGCCATTTTGCAGTTCAAACTTTTGAAACACTTCACTATCGTGGCTTGTAAGCTTCCCAGAATTAAGGTTATAGGACACCAATCCACTTAAAAAAGTACCTATCCAAATCACACCATTTGAATCTTCTGAAAAGCTTACGATTCGGTTTGATTTTAATGTGTTTCTATTTGATTTTGTACTGAAATTTATAAATCGACGTGATCCTTTTTTCAATAAATAAATACCGTTGTACCATGAGGCCACCCACACATTTTGCCTACTGTCTATGAACAAAGAGGGTATGTCCATGCTATTGAGTCCCTTGGCAATATTGTTTGCGGGATCGTTAAGATGTGTGTAACTATTTTTGGTGGGCTCATATACAAAAACCCCTTTGTCAATACAGCTAAACCAAATACGCTCTCGTTCGTCTTTTGCAATTGAAGAAATGGAAGACGGAAAAGGCGTTACCTTGCTTTGATTATTGTTTTGAAGGAAACTAAACTTAAAATGTTTGGGGTCAAATTTGTCCACGCCTTGGTCGTAATAACCCATCCAAACACGGTCATTAATGTCACAATGAATGGACCAAATAGAATTGGATTGAATGCTAAAATCGTCTCCAATTTCTTTTAGATAATGATTCAAAACTTCCCCATTGCTGGATAATACAAACAACCCATCATTTTCAGAGCCGCATAAAATTAGGCCGTCTTTGTATTCTTCAATTGAAAAAATACGTTTTTCCGTTATGGGGTAGTGTTCCAATGCAAAATTTGTGGAGGTAGTAGGAATTATTTTTAAAACACCATTTTGTTCTGTTCCTGCCCATATGCTTCCAAACTTATCAGCTTCTAAGCTGATGATTTCACTAGATAATTGTTGCTCGTTTTCCAGCTTGCGATTTTCAATATATTTTAGTTTTAGTGAGGTGAAATCAAGTTGCATTAAACCCATATTACTACCAACCCAAACGCGCCTTAATTTGTCTACTGCGATATCATTTACTTGCAACCCATTTTCCTCAATACTATCTTGTAGTGCAACTTTTTGAAATTCTTTATTGTATATGTTGAATATATACATTCCTTTTTGGTGTGTACCAACGATAATTCGAGTTTCATCAAATTGCGCTATGCTGTGTACAGACAGTTTTAATCCCTCCGGGTTAAATTGTGAAAAAGCCGCTGTTTCTTGGTTGTAAAGGTTTAAGCCATTACTAGTAGCAATCCACAAGGCATCTTTTTGGTCTATATACAAATCGTGAATCTCTGAACTTGACAAGGCAGAAGCTGCATTCACATCATGTTTGAATGTCTTAACACTTATACCATTATATCTTTTCAGCCCACCACCATAGGTTCCTATCCACAGTTGACCATACGAATCATTGATCATACATGTGATGGCACGCGTGCCAATATCTTCGTTTGTCTTTACAAACAAAAAGGGGTTTTCTTGTGACAATGCACTAAAAATGAAAATCAAACTACAAAATAAGTAATGGTAAATTTTAATCATCCGAGTAAAACTAATATAAAAATCTAATCAAACAAGTTGTTGCACTGTAATTATTTAGTCATTTGTAACAATATAACGGCCAATTTGTATTGACAAAGATAGCGGGTGAATTATAATTGTTAGTTTTAATATATAAATTAATACATTTTACTTAAAGGCATTATGAAATTACCATACGTCACCCTTTTTTCTACTCTATTATTTTCATTTTTGATTCAAGGTCAAGTATCCGACGTTACTTCTCCACCAAATATTTTCATTTATTTAGCTGACGATCAAAATGCATGGGATTATGAAATCCACGGAAATGATCAAGTAGATACGTCTCACTATGATCGCTTGGTCCGTGAGGGCATGTCTTTCACAAATGCTTATACCGCACAGGCCATTTGTGCACCAAGTCGTTCCCAATTATTTACAGGGCTTTTTCCAGTAAGAAATGGTTGTATGGCAAATCATTTGCCTGTAAAAAAAGTGAAAGACATTAACGATTATTTTAATGATCTAGGTTATGAAGTTATCTTAGCTGGTAAGGGGCATATTAAGCCGTCCACTGTGTTTAACTGGACACATTTCTATCACACTGTTGAAAACAGATTATTGCCCATAAATAAAGTAAAAAAATATATTCAAAACGCAACAAAACCGTTCTGTATCATTTTTGCTTCCGACCTTCCTCATGGCCCATATCCTAAGCAAAATGATTATGTAAACAAGCCATTGGATTACGATCCTTCAGCTAGGAATTCAAAAAAGAATATAGCTCGGAGTAAGTCTGGTTATTATCAAAACATTGAGGCTGACAATGCCCAACTAGGACGTGTGCTTAGCATGCTAACATCTGAAATGGTCTTAGACGATGCCATATTTATGTATATGTCAGACCACGGCTTAAAGGGGAAATGGAGTGTTCGCGAAACCGGAATAAAAATTCCTATGGTGGTTCGTTGGTCTGGTAAGGTAGCGCCCCAAACCCAGTCTGACCAACTGGTTACCATAGCCGATGTATTACCCACTTTGATTGATGTTGCAGGCGGAGATGATATCGATAACATAGATGGTCGCAGTTTCTTGCCTTTACTTTCAGGGGAAGACAAAATCATCAGGGATTACGTTTATGCAATTTCGACCAGACAAAATATCCAAAAGTGTGAAATATTTCCATCTAGGTCTGTTCGAGGAAAACGGTATAAATATATCCGAAACTTTAATGCTATGGAGGTAGTGGACCAAAACCTTGGTGATAACCCCGCAGTTAATGCGTTTATTAAACTTGGCGCCCAAGCATTTAAACATATTCCACACGAAGAGCTTTATGATCTCCAAAACGATCCATATGAACATCACAATTTGGTATCGAATACCAAATTCAATGAGATTAAGCAGGAGCTAGCACAAGAACTAGTGCGATGGATGACCCAGCAAGGCGACTTTTTGATTACTCACACCATGCCATTAATTAAACCTACACTTCATCCCTTAGATCGCACTTCTAAATGGAATAAGCCCGACAAAGCCCTGCTCGGAACCTTAAAAGATGAAGATTATATGCAAGCACATTATTAATTTATTCTCATTGACCTGATGGCTTTAAATGTGTTACAACTTGCTGCTTATTTCATTGGTTTGAAACCCACGTATTAGTTTTTGCTCAATTTATTATAATTCCCGACAAGTCACTACAATATATTTGATTACACTAAACCAAAAAAAATGTTCAATAAATTTTTTTCTATTTTTTTACCATTATTCGTTGTATCAGTTTTAATTAGTTCATGTGGTCAATTGTCAGAACAATTAAATTCAAATCCAGATTTTTTAAATACCCCTTTGGTTAGTGAAATTTTTACAGCCGATCCGTCGGCGCATATTTTCAACAACCGCATTTATATATACGCCTCTCACGATATTGAGTCCGGAGGTATTGAAGATGACAGTGGGAATCATTTTAACATGGTTGACTACCAAGTATTGTCCATGAACCTAGACGGCAGCGATGTTACAGTACACCCAGTAGGGCTAAGTGTTGATGATGTACCCTGGGCAAAAAGCAAATTTTGGGCTCCGGATGCAGCACATAAAAACGGCACTTATTATTTGTATTACCCAGCAAAAGATGCCGATAATATATTCAGATTGGGCGTTGCTACATCAGATAAACCTGAAGGGCCCTTTACGCCGCAGCCCGAACCAATGAAAAATAGCTACAGCATTGACCCTGCTGTTTTTGTCGACGATGATGGTAGTGCTTACATATACTATGGTGGTATTTGGGGTGGACAATTGCAGCGTTGGGAAAATGGATCTTATGATGAAAACGGATCCTTAAAAGATATGGGTATTCCAGAAAATCCTGCCATATTACCACGAATTGCAAAACTCTCAGACAACATGCTCGAGTTTGCCGAAGAAGTTAGACAAATTGAAATTTTAGATAAAGAGGGCAATCCCATTTTGACCAAAGATTTAGAAAGAAGGTTTTTTGAAGCACCTTGGATTCATAAGCATAACGGCACGTATTATTTGAGCTACTCAACTGGTGACACCCACCTTCTGGCCTATGCCACTGGCGATAACCCTTATGGACCATTTACTTATCAAGGTGTACTCAATGAACCGGTACAGGGCTGGACAAACCACCACTCTACTTTAAAAGTTGGGAATCAGTGGTTTTTGTTTTATCACGACACCGAAATATCGGGTAAAACACATTTAAGAAATGTTAAATTCACTAAATTTGAACACAACGAAGATGGAGCGATAGATCCAATCAAGACCTATTTTGGTAACGATTGGCGATTTTAACAAACAGCACACTTCCATAAATGTATAACATAGGATATGATATTGGCAGCTCCTCTATTAAAGCTGCACTTGTAGAAGTGGATACGGGGAAACAAATTGCTGTAACCCACGAGCCTGAAGGTGAAATGGGTATGATCAGTTCCCAATCATCTTGGGCAGAGCAAGATCCAGAGGTTTGGTGGGAACTGGTTTGCTTGGCTACAAAAAAACTCCTAAAACAAACAGGTATTGATTCAGCTAAGATTAGCGGAATTGGCATTGCTTATCAAATGCATGGGTTGGTTGTGGTAGACCGCAATGGAGCGCCACTTCGAAATGCCATCATCTGGTGCGACAGTAGAGCTGTAGATATTGGGAATGAGGCCTTTAAGGCATTAGGCACCAAAAAATGTATGGAGCATTTGCTCAACAGTCCTGCAAATTTTACAGCATCTAAGCTAAAGTGGGTACATGACAACGAGCCGGATATTTATGAAAAAATATATAAATACATGCTCCCTGGTGATTATATCGCCTATAAGTTTTCGGGCGATATAACCACTACCATCAACGGGTTGTCAGAAGGTACACTTTGGGATTATAAAAACCATGAGCCTGCAAACTGGCTGCTATCTTTCTACAATCTTAACCCGGACATGACACCTGATTTGGTAGATAATTTTTCCGTGCAGGCAAAACTAAATCAAAAGGGTGCTGAAGCATCTGGATTGAAGTTAGGAACACCTATAACGTATCGTGCTGGTGACCAACCCAACAATGCGTTGTCTCTTAATGTCATGAAACCAGGTGAGGTTGCTGCTACAGGAGGAACTTCAGGAGTTGTATACGCCTTAACAGATAATATGCAAACAAAAGAGCTTGAACGTATCAATCATTTTGCGCACGTAAATTATACTGCCTCTGCTCCCGTTATTGGGAAGTTACTATGTATCAATGGCGCTGGAATACAGTACAGGTGGATGAAAAATAATACAGGAGCTGAGAGTTATAATCACATGAATCAACTTGCCGATGCAGCACCAATAGGTGCCAACGGCTTGTGCGTGATGCCTTTTGGTAATGGTGCTGAGCGTATGTTGGGCAATAAGAATGTTGAAGCCAGGATGTTAAATATCAACCTTAATAAACATGACCAAGGTTCCATTTACCGTGCAACTCTCGAGGGCATTGCATTCTCTTTTATTTATGGGATGAAGTTTATTAAAAGTGACAATACGCCTTTGCATGTTATTAGGGCTGGAAATGACAATTTGTTCAGATCTGAGGTTTTCTCTAACACCATAGCATCCTTGATTGGTCAAGAGATTGAAATTTACAACACTACTGGCGCTATTGGTGCAGCAAGAGCTGCTTCGGTAAGCAATACTGATTTTGCTGCTTTTGGCGCGCGCATTTCTAATAATGATTATGTCAGTAGTTATACCCCCCAAAAAAATGCAGACACCTATATTGAAGCCTATGGGAAATGGGAAAAAGAACTTAATACAATCATAAATAACCAATAAATAATTTAATTGTGGGAAATAAAGAATATTTCAAGGGAATATCAAAAATTGCATACGAGGGTAGAGAATCAGATAACTCTTTAGCATTTAAATATTACAACCCTGACCAAGTTGTTGCTGGCAAGACTATGCGCGAACATTTTAAATTTGCCATTGCTTATTGGCACAGCTTCTGTGGTCAAGGTGCCGATCCGTTTGGTGCTGGCACCCAAAGCTTTCCTTGGGACCAAAGTAACGACCCAGTTCAAGCAGCCAAAGACAAAGCAGACGCTGCTTTTGAATTTATTTCTAAAATGGGATTTGATTACTTCTGCTTTCACGATTATGACCTTATTCAAGAAGGCAGCTCATTGGCCGAATCAGAAAAGCGATTGACAACGATTACAGATTATATCAAAACCAAACAGGAAGCTTCTGGCATCAAGCTTTTGTGGGGAACGGCAAATTGCTTTTCTAATCCAAGATATATGAACGGTGCGGCTACCAACCCTGATTTTGATGTAGTTGCCTATGCGGGAGCACAAGTAAAAATGGCATTGGATGCTACCATGAAACTCAATGGTGAAAACTACGTGTTTTGGGGTGGACGCGAAGGATATATTTCATTGCTAAATACGGATATGGGACGCGAACAGGATCATATGGCACGTTTTTTAACCATGGCCAAGGACTATGCGCGTTCACAAGGATTTACAGGAACGTTCTTTATTGAGCCCAAGCCTATGGAGCCAAGTAAACATCAATATGATTTTGATGCGGCAACTTCAATTGGTTTTTTACAAAAATATGGTCTTCAAGACGATTTTAAATTGAACATTGAAGTAAACCACGCGACATTGGCACAGCACACTTTTGAACACGAGCTCACGGTTGCCGCCAATGATAATATGTTAGGTAGTATTGATGCCAATAGGGGAGACTACCAAAACGGCTGGGATACCGATCAATTCCCTAACAACATTGAGGAAACGGCTAGAGCCATGATGGTTTTTCTTAAAGCAGGAGGTTTGCAAGGTGGTGGTATTAATTTTGATGCCAAAATCAGACGAAACTCAACTGATTTGGAAGACCTATTCCATGCGCACATTGGAGGTGCAGATACCTTTGCACGTGGACTTCTTGTAGCAGATAAAGTACTCAATGACCCTGCGTTTTTGTCTATAGTTGATGGGCGATATGCTTCTTTTGACAGTGGAAAAGGGAGTGCGTTTGAACAAGGAAAATTATCACTTAGCGACTTATTTGATGTGGCGACTAGCAATACGGATGTCATAAAACCGAGAAGCGGTAAGCAAGAGTATTTGGAGAATATTTTAAACAATCACATATAAACAAACAATCATGGGAAATAAATCATATTTATTGAGATTAACTTTGGTAGCTACATTAGGTGGCCTGCTATTTGGTTATGATACTGGAGTAATTGCGGGGACAGTAGGCTCTCTAGATGCTTTTTTTATTGAACCCAAGGGATTAGACGAGTTAGCTGCTAGTTCCTTAAAAGGATGGCTTGTTTCCATTGCACTTATTGGTTGTATTATCGGGGGTGCTGTTGCAGGAGTTGTTGGTAAGAAATTAGGCAGAAAAAAAGGATTGGTAGTGGCCGGTGTTTTATTCTTTATTTCTGCACTTGGTTCAGCACTTCCGGAAATGTTTATTCAACCAATTGGCCAAGGCGATCACACGCTATCTACTGTTTTTATGATTTATAGACTAATTGGAGGAATTGGCGTTGGAATAGCATCTATGTTGTCACCTGTCTATATCGCTGAAATTGCACCAGCCAAGGATAGAGGGAAATTAGTTTCCTATAACCAATTGGCCATAGTAGGTGGTTTTATGGTTGTCTATTTTGTAAACTATTTCATAGCCCTAAGCGGGGATGACTTATGGTTGAATGACATAGGCTGGCGCTACATGTTTGCTTCTGAATTGGTTCCAGTTAGTATTTTCTTATTGCTACTGTATTTTGTTCCTGACACACCCAGATCTTTAGTATCACACGATAAAGAAGCTGAGGCTTTAGAAATTTTAAAGAAAGTAAATAGCGAGAATGAGGCACAAAATATTTTGAATGACATTAAAAACACGCTTGTTGTTAAAACGAATAGCGCACTAACATATGGTTGGGGACTTATCATCATCGGTATTTTGCTTTCTGTATTTCAGCAATTTGTAGGGATTAACGTTGTGTTATATTACGCGCCAGAAATTTTCAAAACCTTGAACTTGGGCACAGACGCCGCACTTTTACAAACTATTATTGTAGGAATTGTAAACTTCCTATTTACAATTATTGCGGTTAAAACGGTTGACAATTACGGACGAAAGCCGTTGATGTTTATTGGTGCAGTGGGAATGGCTGTTTCCATGATTGCATTAGGATTTGCTTTCTATGCTGAAATTGGCGGATACGCTGCGCTCATTTGTATGATGGTTTATGTAGCCGCGTTTGCATTGAGTTGGGGTCCGGTTACATGGGTACTACTCGCTGAAATTTTCCCGAACGATATTCGTAACAAGGCAATGCCAATTGCAGTAGCAGCACAGTGGCTTTCCAACTGGTTGGTATCAGCAACCTTCCCAGTGATGAACGAAAATTCATATTTGGTTGACACATTCAACAATGGCTTTGCATATTGGATCTATGGAATTATGTCTGTACTGGCTGCTGTATTTGTTCTCAAATACGTACCAGAAACAAAGGGTAAAACACTTGAGGAAATGAACAATCTTTGGAAAAAGAAATAAGAAGTTAAGCCGCAGCACGTAGTTGCAGGACTTTAAAGTAAAAACCACCATTTCAATAAGTTGATATGGTGGTTTTTAGTTATTTTTTAATGAAACGTATGGCTTTTGTATTACCATTATTGTTGGTCACGTTTATAAAATAGAGACCTCTTTTTAGATTTGATACGTTTAGCTTTAAGCGATTAGGATTTCTTTGTTGTTGAATGGTTTGTTTTCTTCCCAATACATCATAAACCGCAACACTTTCATGCTCCGTCAAGTTGATAAGCGTTAATATGTTTTTAGTTGGATTGGGGTAGGCATAAACGGCCTTTGCTTGCATGGGATTGTCCGATACAGAAAGTCCAGCTTGATACTCATAGGCACCAATATCAACGATGTTACCTGTGGTGCTGAAATCAACCTCATTATCCCCTTGAGGTACAATTGAAAAATCATCTATATAGTAATCTACTCCTATATTATTGCTAACAGCTGGACCTTTCACAAATATGTAGCTACTTGAGTCCATATTACTATGCGTATAATCAACTTTAAGTAAGGTCCACTGATTACTTGAAATCGGAACTGGAGAATCAATAGTGATTGATGTGCCAGTTCCGTTTTCTATTTTTCTAAGTAAAATCTCTGCATTTCCACTAGCTCCTGCAGGAAGTTTAGCGTAAAGATAAATTGTGTAGGCATTGCCAGCAACAAGCTGATCAATAGTAAAACGCGCACTATGAAAATTCTTAGTTCGTCCATAAACCTTAATGCTGTAGTCTCCTGTTTTTGCAGTATCAGTACTTAATTCTATATCATTATTGTCGCTTGATGTTGACCATGCAGTCCACCCAGATAGAGAACCTTCAAAACTTGAATACGCAATCACATTTGCAGGTGGCGTTGGTCTTGGGTTCCCAAGAATATCAATAGTGGGCGTATTAGATTGTAAACCTCCATTAATTGCTGGTGAGTTAGATTGTAAACTAAAATCAGTAGTTGACATATCAATAGGCCCATTAACAACAGATGGGGCATTCACAAATAGCGGGTCAATATTAATTTGATTTGCTGGAACTTGACTGCCCGGAAAAGCAACGGTACCATTTACAAAAATATTGTTTGTAGCAACTTTTACAGAGCCGTAAATATTGGGAAGTTCTAAAGCAGAAAAATTATTATCTCTAGTCATCACAATATTATTTAACACAGTTATATTTTTCACCTTATTGGCTTTTAGACCGCCTACCTTCTGTCCACGGTGCGCAGTATTACCTTCAGCAACAGACAAATCTTGTATGATTTCATGCACCCCGTTATAGTAAATAGTATTATTTCTCATCAAACCAGAAGCAGCTATAGAATGGTCAAAATTTATTCCGTTTTTACCATTGTTAACACATAAATTATTTTCAAATAAAAATGTTCCATTGTAACTATCATCACTTCGTGTAACATATAAACCTTGGCCATCCCAAATTTGTGTAAAGGCTGCTGTTCCATATGTTGGATTGTCGTTACCTGAATTTGGCGGTTCATTCGTTTTATAAAATAATATGCGGTTCCAGTTGTTGTACACTGTGTTACCACGCATGATCATTTTAATATCATCACCATTATCTTGATCTGAACGGGCAATAGCTTCGGCAAAAACAATAGCACTTGACGCATTAGATGTCCACCAGGTTGTATTATAAACCGTATTATTCTCAATGGTTATGTGGTCACTGTCATTAAAGCGGATACCCGAACCTGTTGTATGGTGAACAATATTATTTCGAATAATTATGTGATGGTGGAGAAAGTTTTGACTAAAACCACCCCAGATACCAAAACCCGAAAAATAATTGTGATTATAATTCAAACCTTCCACGTGACATTTAATTTTCCACTCCCTATCAGCATTTGCCATATTATAGTTAATACCAGCTGCAGGACCTTCAATTTCAAAACCCTCAATGATAATATAGCTTTGGGGGCCACTTATAAGAATACCACCTTTACCATCAAATATGATTTTAGGACTATGGTTCGGATAGTTACGAATAGTAATATAATTACCTTCAGTTCCAGATTTATTTATCGTTACTACTTGAGGGTTGCTCATATTTTCACTCAATTCACCATTTGAGGGATGGGCTGAGGCTGTCCCATAACCCTGGTTTTTATATTCGCCGTTCATTACATAAACGGTGCCACCTGCACTTACTTCAGCAATGCCTCTATTCATAGTTGCAAATGGTGCAGCTTCTGTTCCGTTATTTGAGTCGTTGCCCATTAATGCTGAAACATAATAATCTTGTGCTGATAGCTTAAATACAGCAAATAACATTAGTGCTAGACTCAAAAGGAAATAACGGTTTCTAGATTTCATATGACACATGATTATTGTTTGTAGTTTGTGATTTCGACAATATATATCCCAATATGCTAAATTATAATAGGCGGGTACTTCATAGTATAAGATTTGGGCTAAAAATTAAGATAAATTAGATAACAGAAGCAATGGGGTTGTCAATTTGCCAAATAAGCATCAAACATTTTCATAATGACACAAATGTTTTAATGAATAATTCAAAAGTTGTAAAATAAGTATTCAGAAAATAAATAAATTTAAAATTCAAAATTACAACCAATGAAAAAACTAATTTTTACACTATTACTATTGCCATTATTTGTCTTTTCGCAAGGAAAAATTATGAGTGGTGTAGTCAATGATGACATGGGTGGTCCACTTCCTGGCGCGACTGTACAGGTCAAGGGTTCAGAATCCATAGGTTCCATAACTGATTTTGATGGAAAGTTTACCATAGCCTTAAAAGATGGAGAAACCAAGATCATCATTTCCTATGTTGGTTTTGAGAGTCAAGAAGTTGACGTTTCAGGCCAAAGTAATATTTCAGTATCATTACAACAAGACGTTTCCGAGTTAGAGGAAGTTGTTGTTATTGGATATGGTACAGTATTAAAAAAGGATTTAACAGGTTCTGTTTCGTCTGTTAAAGTCAGTGAAACAATTTCACGTCAATCCACTACTGTGGATCAATTACTACAGGGTAGAGCTGCCGGTATTCAAGTAACACAAAATGCAGCTAACCCAGGTTCTGGCATTAGTGTAAGAATTCGTGGTACAAGTAGTTTGAGGGGAAACAACGAGCCACTTTATGTTGTAGATGGAATTATTATTTCCTCTGCAAGTGAAGACGTTGTTGCAACAGGCGGTAACAATACAGGCCAAGAACAACAAAATGGTCTTAATGGTATAAACCCAAGAGATATTGAAGATATTCAAGTTTTAAAAGATGCCTCTGCGACAGCCATTTATGGTTCTAGGGGTGCGAATGGGGTAATTCTTATCACCACCAAGAAAGGTACTCCTAACCAAGTCAAAACAAATTTCTTTGTAAACACTTCTATGAGAAGTGTTACTAAAACATATGATGTTCTAGATGCATTTGATTATGCGCGTTATAGAAACGAGGCAAACTTAAGAACAACTGCTACAGGGTTTCCTGCCTTTCATATTGATGGTAATCAGTTGTATCAAATTGTAAATAATGATGGTAATGTATCCATTTCTGATACTCCAGTAACTACGGTTGATTGGCAAGATGAGCTACTTAACTTGTCAACAAGTTTAAGTGTTGGCGGTTCCGTTTCAGGAGGTAGTGATAATGGAAACTATTATTTATCCGCCGGCTTTAACGATCAGAAAGGTCTAGCGAAAAACTCGAG
>Ga0208127_1000266_pt1 | contig 26827 bp, 27 predicted proteins | sample ETNtaG_6_FD_185751 | JGI IMG/M metagenome (GOLD analysis project Ga0208127, IMG submission 185751) | Marine microbial and viral communities from oxygen minimum zone, Eastern Pacific Ocean - ETNP201306SV45 (SPAdes) (version 2) | ecosystem: Environmental > Aquatic > Marine > Oceanic ... | reverse complement strand
TTAAAAAATAATTCTCTTCCATTATCTACAACTTCCATCATCATGTGATTTGGAAGATTTGTAGCCAGGTGAGCCATGGTATTTCCAGGGCAATTCATCATAGCAACTGGAAGTTCATATGCGTAAGCCATATTTGCAACTTTCATTGCACCTGTAAGACCTGTTGTTCCCATTCCAACTTCAACAATATCAACAGCACCGTTATCAATTAATGGCATAAACTCTGCTAAATCATTAATGTTTTCGCCAGTTGCAACTGCAGCTTTTATATTGTCTGACACTTTTTTTAGACCATTATAATCCCATCTTCTTGCTGGCTCTTCAGCCCAAGTAATATCAAATTTTTCTTCAAGTTTGCTGATAAATCTTATTGCTTGTTTTGGAGACCAGTATTCATTGCTGTCTATGCATAGCAAAGGTCTGTCACAAGCTTTTGAAAGAGCATCTTTTACTATCCCTAATCTTCTTTCATCTGAATCTAAATCCAGACCAACTTTTAATTTTCCTGCATCAATCCCCATATCAGCCATTCTTGAATAAAATTTGTAAATTTCATCATCTGTTAAATTCAAATCTATTCCTGATGCATATGCCTTTACTGAATTAGTAGATGATCCAAGTAATTTCCATAGTGGTTGGTCTGCAATTTTTGCTTTCAGGTCCCATAATGCTAAATCTATTGCTGAAATTGCATCACATCTTTCACCTTCATTTCCGCCTTTAAAAACAAGGTCATTCATTTCTTTCCATAATCCAATAACTGATCTAGGGTCTTTTCCTTCTAATAATGGGAATAATTTTTCAACGTATCCATTTCCAATTAATGAATAACCAGTTATGCCTTCATCAGTAAATATTTCTAAGAAACTTCCAGGGAGCCTTTTACTTCCATATGGTCCATTCGCATCACCAATAGCTCTCTCAGCTTCACCTTCCCAATATGTAATTTTAAAATCAGTTATTTTCATTGATTTAATCTTTCTGAATTTGCTATCTCTTCTTTGCTTGGTGCAACTTGGTACAATCCTGCTCCCGGCCTTCTACCAAAAGGGCTTGATTGGGTTGATGGAGACGTTTTTTCTACTTTTATTTTTTCTAAAATATCAAAATTTATTTCCACTCCAATTCCAGGTTTATTTCCAGGAATTGCATGACCACTTTCAAATGTAACATCCCATGTCATGCAAGGATCTGGCTCTTCTTGTGTAATTTCCATGATCATGAAGTTTGGAATTGCAGTTGCCATATGTGCATGGACATGCCCAAAAGATCCACCTAAAGTTACAGGTAATTCAAAACCATATGCTGCATCTGCTAATTGCATTGCTGTAGTCACTCCGCCCATTCCTGAGCTTACCTGAATAACATCTGCTGATTTGTAATGAAAATAAGGAAGAAAATCTCCCATTGTTTTCAGATTTTCTCCAGCACAAACTGCAGTTTTAATTCCATCAGATACTTTTTTTAATCCAATAAAATCCCACCTTCTTGCAGGCTCTTCAGCCCAAGTAAGATCAAATGTTTGTTCTATTTCAGAAATAAATCTAATTGCTTGCTTTGGTGACCAGTACTCATTGGAATCGATCATAATTAATGGGTTATCACTATTGACCTTTAAAGCATCCCTCATAATTCCAATTCTCCTGATATCGTCATCTTGATTAAGCCCAACTTTAAGCTTACCTCCGTCAAAACCCCAGCTTGCCATTTTTTCATACCATTCTTTTAAATTTTTATCGTTCATAGGAATGTCTAATCCGCTTGCATAAGCTCTTACTTTAGGATTTAAGCCTCCAAGAGTTTTCCATAAAGGCTCATTATTTGATTTTGCTTTCAAGTCCCATAATGCGATATCTAAAGCAGAAATTGCCTCATTTATCATTCCTCCATGGCCGCCTTTAAATGCAAAATCCATCATTTGCTTTGTAATACCTTTTACATTTGATGGATCTTTACCCTTTACTGCTCTATTAAACATTGATTCGACCAAGGGTTTTGCTGCAGCTCCAGATGATGAATAACCTGTTAACCCTTCATCAGTTTTAACTTCTATAAGGAGATTAGATTGAAGCTTTCTTCCTGCAGGCGAATTTGCATCCCCAACAACTCTGTTGTTTTCAAATTCATACAAATGAGTTTTTAATTCAGTAATTTTCATTTAACCCTCGATTTAATTGATTTTAGTTGAAAATTACTTTTTTTTGAACCTTAAATTATAGAAATTCTGTTAAGTGAATAAATAAAATAATCTGATAATGAAAAATTTATTAAAAAATTTAATACATCTCACAGTACTTTCAGCTTTAATAATTTTACCTTCCAGTTTATTAAGTGCTGATGAAAATGATTTAGTTATTGTCGATATGATTTCGTCAAAAACAATACCTGGATCAACTGTAGTGCCCATTGAAATAAAAGTTGAACATCAAGACAGCTCTCTAAAGCAATTTTTAGATGTTGGTTTAGAGATGAGATGGAATTCAGGTGTTGTGCAAAATTACTCTATGAAAGACGATGGAATGTCGGGAGACAAAGTTGAGGGAGACAATATATATACAGCTTTAATTTCAGCTGATTCCAGCTTAGGTGAAAATGTAGCTTTGGTAAAAGTTGGTTGGAAAAACAGTGAAATAGAATACCCTGTTGAATTTAAAATTAATACGCAACAATTTCCGAAAATGTTTTTGATGTCCAATTTAGACATTGCTGGAAGTGAAAATATGGAGAATGTTGTTGGGTTTGTTAGGACTGAAGTTAATGGCATTCCTTATGAAATAGGTTCAGGTGATTTAAATATTAATTTAACTGATAAAGATGGTTTTAATCGCGAAACTATTATTACTCCAAAAAATAAAATTGGAAATAATAATGACTATGAATTTTTTATCACTTCTAAGGAATTTATTGAAGATGAATTTAATATATCTGCAAATTTAAGTATGGAATTTTTGGGTAATATTTATGATTCTCCAGTACAACAGGTTACAGTAATAAGGCCCAAATCAAACTTCTGGACAGTTTTTTACATTTCTATTTCAATTATTGCGTTCTTTATTGTTTTGATAACTTTTTACTTCTTAAAAAAATGGAATGATAAAGTCAAGCCACACGGATTTTTATTAGATTCTGGCAGAAATTTTATTATTGATTTTTCAGAAGTAGAAAAAAGTTTATTTTCAAAAATATTTAATAAAAATTCTTTGCTGCCTTCAGAATTAAAAAAATACAATTTTGGTAATTTTAAACTTGAATTTTTTAAAAACTATATTGTTATTAATTCTTTAAATGCTAAACATACGGTAAGGGTAGACGGAAAACCAATTAGTGGATCATACGTCATAAAAAATGAATCATCAGTAGGTTTCGAAGGAAAACTATTTATTGTTAGCTGCAAGGAAAATCAGTTAGTTTTTCCAGTTAATAATACAGCAGGCGAATTAGCCTAATTTTCCCTTATTTCAATTCCAACCATTTTAACTGATGGATCGTTTATCATTGATGGGTCTCTTGGAGGAATTGCTTCTATTAATTCAATGCCTTCTACTACCTTTCCAAAAACTGAATGCATGTTATCTAGATGAGGCTGAGGTCCATATGTTATGAAGAATTGGCTTCCATTTGTGTTTGGACCTCTATTTGCCATAGAAAGTATTCCTGCAGAGTCATGACTTAATGATGGATGAAATTCGTCTTCAAAAGTATACCCAGGCCCCCCAGAACCTGTGCCATCTGGATCTCCTGTTTGAGCCATAAAGCCTGGTATCACCCTATGAAATATGATTCCATCATAAAATCCCGAATTACTAAGATCTATGAAATTTTGAACTGTTTTTGGAGTTTTATCTGCATACAATTCAATTTTAACTTTGCCCATTGTTTCGCCATTTTGGTCTTCAAGTTCAATAAAGGCATAATATTCCGTGCTCATATTTAGCTCCTCTGAGGATTCATTCGTACTATCACCGCAAGCAATGCCAAATGGAATTAAAAGCAATAAAATAAGATAGAATGTTAATTTATTAATCATCATAGTTAATTTATTAGAAAATTAAATTATGTCAACATTAAATTATTAAATATGACGCAAAAAAAAATAAAAATAATTGATCTTGGAATGGTTGATTATAATGACGGTATTTCTTATCAAAAAAAAATACATAATAATACTTCAGATAATGCTAATGTAATTTTGCTTGAACATGACAAAGTGATAACTATTGGAACCAAAGGTGACAAAAATGATGTTTTAGTTTCTGCAAATCAACTTAAAAAAGAAGGTTTTTCAGTAATTAATTCAGATAGAGGAGGACAAGTAACCATTCATAATAAAGGACAACTTGTATGTTACATTGTGATGCCAATTTCGAACTACAACTTAAAGCCAGTAGATTTTGTAAGAAAAATAGAAAGCTTAATTATTAATGTACTTAAAAACTTTGATGTTTCATCATATATCATTAAAGGAAAAACAGGAGTTTGGGTTAAATCAGATAATATTGAAAAAAAGATTGCTGCTATTGGAGTAAGAATAAGTAATGGAATCTCAATGCATGGTTTTGCTTTAAATATCAATAATAACTTAAATGACTTTGATTTTATCGTTCCATGTGGAATACAGGGCAGCTTTGTAACATCTATTCAGGAGGAGTTGAAGAAAAAGGTTAAAGTGAATGATTTAAAAATAATTTTACAAAAAGAGTTAGAAAATAATTTTGATTGCGAGGTTGTATATTGATTAGCACAGGTTCAATGTTTTCTCATATTGAATGCACAAGTTGCAAGAAGACATTTTCAAAAGACGAAATTTTAAAATTATGTCCAGTTGATGATTGCGGAAAAGTTCTATTTCCGAAATATGATTTGGATTTTGATAAATCAAGAAAATCTATTGATGATCTTAAAAATAGAGAGCCAAATATGTGGAGGTATAAAGAATTTTTACCAGTAAATTTTGAAGAAAATATCATTACTTTAGGAGAAGGATTTACTCCAATTTTAGACGCTAAAAATCTAGCTTTAGATCTTGGAATTAATAAATTATTAATTAAGGATGAAAGTTTGAATCCAACATCTTCTTTCAAAGCTCGAGGTTTGTCGGCTGCAGTTTCAAAAGCAAAAGAATTTGGAATAAAAAAATTTTCAATACCAACAGCTGGTAATGCTGGAGGTGCATTGTCAGCTTATGCTGCAAAAGGCAATTTGGAATCTTATGTTTTTATGCCTAAAGATGCACCGCAGGCTAATAAAACTGAAGTGAAGTACTTTGGGTCAAATTTAGAATTAATTGATGGATATATTAATGATGCTGGTAAAAGATCATTAGAACAGTCATCAAATTTAAATCTTTTTGACGTTTCAACACTAAAAGAGCCATATAGGGTTGAAGGGAAAAAGACAATGGGTTACGAAATTGCTGAACAACTTAATTGGAATTTGCCAGATCATATTATTTACCCAACTGGCGGTGGGACTGGAATAATTGGTATCTGGAAAGCTTTTCAAGAGTTATCTGAAATTGGAATGATCGAATCTGGTCTACCTAAAATGATTTGCGTCCAAGCAGATGGTTGTAGTCCCGTTGTAGATGCATATCTCAAAGGAAAAAAATACGCTGAATTATTTAAAAAACCTGCCACAATTGCTGCTGGAATGCGAGTTCCCATTGCAGTAGGTGATTATTTGATAATTAATTCTGTGAATCAAAGTAATGGCACTGCATTAAAAATTAACGACAAAGATATGGTTGAAGGAGTTAAAAAAATGTCATCAAAAGAAGGTATTTTTTGTGCTCCTGAAGGAGGCTCTATAGTTTCTGCTGCGATTAAATTGATAAGTAGCAATTTTATAAAGCCGAACGAAACTGTTTTGCTCCTTAATACCGGCTCAGGTTATAAATATCTTGAAGAATTGACTAACGCTATTTGAATAACTTTTCTAAATCTTCACCATAAATTTGAACAAATTCGTTTTTTAGCATTCCCATTATTGCAGAATTGTATCTTGCTCCATGATGTGGCCGACTTTGCCTCAAAGTCCCTTCATGTTGAAATCCTAGACTTTCAAACATATTTCGTGCATGAGTATTATATTCAGGAATATCCACCCAAACCCTATATAAATCAAGTTCTTTAAAGGCGTGGTCCATAAGAGTTATAACTGAAGAAGAGCCATATCCAAGATGCCAAAGATCTTTCCTACCTATTAATACAGATAATTGAGCATCACCAAGTGCATCATCTATAAATAGTTGTGCTTCACCTATATGTTCATTTTCACTCGGATTAATTATAGAAAAAAATGTTCTGTGTGGTTCAGGGTTTTTATCATCAAACGTCCTTTCCCAGTCATCATTAGAACTTGTTAACATTTTTTGAGGGTCATAACCCAAATGCGCAGCATCACCATATGAATATCTTCCAAACCACAACTCAGCTACCTCATCATCTTTAATCCACTCTACGATCCTTTTAACGTCATCCCTAGTTATTTTATTTAATTCTACCTTTGGATATTTCATAAATTAAATTTATTTTCAGTTTCATTGTATTATATTTATTGATAAAACTTAATGATTTGAAAATGAGAGGCTATTTTGAAAGCAGCAGTATTGTACGAAGTAGGAAAAAAATTAGAAATCATAGACTTAAATATAGGTAAGCCTAAACAAGGTGAAGTATTAGTAAATATGAAAGCTGCTGGAGTATGTGCAAGTGATCATCATGTAATACATGGCCAGATTCCATATCCAACCCCAATAGTTCTTGGGCATGAAAATGCAGGTATTGTTGAAGAAATTGGTGAAAATGTTCAAGGAATAGAGCCTGGAGACTCAGTAATAATGTCATTTGTTTCAAGTTGTGGAAATTGTGTTTATTGTAGAACTGGTCTTGCGAACCATTGTTCAAGGCATTACTCAGACCCTAAGGTTCAGCATAAATTATTTGATAATACTTTTAGAATACATGACCAAGAAGACACAGGTATTTTTCAAATGAATAAGTTGGGAGGTTTTGCTGAAAAGCAAGTAGTTCCTGCAGATTCGCTACTTGTAATACCAAATGAAGTTCCTCCTGAAGTTGCGGCTCTAATTGGATGCTGCGTAACAACTGGTTTTGGCGGTATAGTTAATTTAGACAATATTAAAACAGGCTCTACAGTTGCAGTTTTTGGTTGTGGAGGAGTTGGTTTAAACATATTGGAAGGAGCAAAGTCTCTTAATGCAAATAAAATAATTGCAGTTGATATATCTGACCATAAATTAGAATTTGCTTATAAATTTGGAGCAACTCATGTTATTAATGCTAAAAATGAAGATCCTGTTGAAAAAATAAGGGAAATTACCGATGGTGGTGTAGATTATTCATTCGATTCATTTGGAAGTCCAATTATAATGAAGCAGGCAGTTGAAAGCTTAGGTAGAAGAGGGACAGCATCTTTAGTAGGCCTTGCTCATCCAAAATCTGATGTAGATTTAAATATGGTTGATCTTGTCAGGAATGAAAAAAAGGTAGTTGGCAGTTTTTACGGATATGCATCACCACTTGTAACAATGAAAAAAATTGTCGATATGTATTTAACTGGAAAAATAAATATTGAGCCGTTAATTAGAAAAAAATTTATGTTATCCGAGATTAATGAAGCATTTGAAGATATAGATAAAGGAGAGGATGGAAGAGGAGTAATAGTATTTTAACTTTTAAAAGGGGATATAATTAAAATATAATATTACTGATAGGAGAATCATTTGCTCGAAAATTATTTTGAAAATTATGCGATACTAGGCTTTTATTTATTGGTAGCAATTACTGTGCCAATCGGAATGATTACTCTCTCAAAATTAGCTCAATTTATTAAAGTAAGACCAAGCAATCCTTCAGAACTTAAAGAAAGTATGTACGAATGTGGAATGAAGCCCGAAACAGAAAGGTGGCAAGGATTTAATATTAAATATTATTTTTATGCATTAATGTTTGTGATTTTTGATGTAGAAACTATATTTTTGTTCCCTTGGGCAGCTAAATACGGAATATGGAGTAAAGAGTTCGGTATCGCGTTTTTCTTATCAATGTTCATTTTCTTATTCATTGTAACTATTGGCTATGTATATGCATGGAAAAAAGGAGATTTAGAATGGAATTAGAAGATAAAGATTTTAATTTTCCTTTGCACTCACAAACTTCTGAGATAGATTTTGAAGAAGGCGATGTAATTAATAAGATGAAGAGAGAAAACATTAACGAAATACCTGTTGATGATTTAAGCAGCAATGATGAATTAAAAAAATCAGCCTTTGTAACTTCAGTAGATTTTTTACTAAACTGGGCTAGAAAATCATCCCTTTTTCCAGCTCAATTTGGATTAGCTTGTTGTGCGTTTGAGATGATCGCTTCAGCAGCTTCAAGATTTGATCTTGCAAGATTTGGTGCGGAAAGATTTTCAGCATCTCCTAGGCAAGCTGACTTAATGATTGTTGCAGGTACAGTTACATGGAAAATGGCTCCAGCAATTAGAACGATGTATGACCAGATGTCTGACCCAAAATGGGTTATTAGTATGGGGGTATGTGCAACTAGTGGAGGACCTTATTATGATTCTTATTCTGTTGTTCCAGGTGTGAATAAAATTGTTCCTGTAGATGTTTATGTTCCTGGTTGCCCTCCAAGGCCTGATGCTCTTTTATATGGTTTGATGCAGTTGCATGAAAAAATAAGAAGATACTCTCTTAAAGGAAAGTCAGCAGGCAATAATGACTAAAGAGTTAACTGGAAATGAAATAAAATCTGCAATTAACGACAAATTTAATGATCTTGTAATTAGCATCGAAAATGATCATTTAGTAATAAAAAATGACAAGGAAAAATTATTAGATTTTTTTAACAGCTTAAAAACAGAAAATAAATTCAATTTGTTAAGTTCTGTAACTTCTGTTGACTATATGAGTAAATTCGTTGTTGTTTATCACCTTACTTCAATTGATAAGAATGAATCATTGATTATAAAAATACCTTGTGGTGAATCTCGTAAAGAGCCATCCATTGTTAGTGTAACTAGTGTTTGGAGAGGCGCAGAACTACAAGAAAGAGAAATATATGATTTGATGGGCATTTACTTTCATGATCATCCAAATATGAAAAGATTGTTGCTTTGGGAAAATTTTGATGGACATCCCCTCAGAAAGGACTTTGTTAATTAAATGAGTACTGAGTTAGTAACAATGAATATTGGTCCAATACATCCAAGTACTCATGGGGTATTTAGGATGAGAGTGACTTTTGACGGTGAAACAATTATCGATGCTGAGCCAATAATTGGCTATTTACATAGAGGGTCTGAAAAGCTAGCTGAAGAAAGAACATACACACAAATAGTGACTTTAACTGACAGAATGGATTACACAGCATCGATGACTAATAACCAAGCATATATATTGTCAGTAGAAAAATTAGCTGGCATTAAGCCTGCAGAAAGAGGCGTCTGGCTGAGAATGATAGCAGCTGAATTGCAAAGAATAGCTGCCCATTCCGTTGCAATAGGATTTTTAATCAATGATTTAGGTGCATGGCACACCCCTCTTCTCTATTTGTTGAGAGAAAGAGAGAAAATATTGGAACTGTTTGAAATGATGTGCGGAGCTAGAATTACAAACAGTTATTTGAGGCCTGGTGGAGTATTTATGGATGCACCTGATGAATTTTGGCCATCATTGAACAGATTTTTAGATGAAATGCCTGAAAGGCTTAATGATATAGAAAATTTACTTACTGATAATGAAATTATTGTATCCAGAACTCAAAATGTAGCTGTACTAAATAAAGAGGATGCTATTAATGCTTCTATTACAGGACCAATGTTAAGAGCATCGGGTGTAGATTGGGATCTAAGGCATAGAAATCCTTATGATTTTTACGATAAAGTTTCATTCAGGAGACCTTTGGGAACTGTTGGTGATAATAATGATAGATACCTTGTAAGATTACATGAAATCAGAGAGAGTTTGAAAATAATTGAACAATGCTTAGATCTTATAGAACCTGGACCAATTAAACCAGAGGAAGTTCCATTTTTAGTAAGACCTGATGAAGGTGATTCCTATGTACCTATTGAAGCCCCTAAAGGTGAACTTGGATTTTACTTGGTAAGCGATGGTGGTATTTCTCCATTTAGGTGCCATGTAAGAGCGCCATCATTAATGAATTTAACATTGCTAAGAGACATGGTAATCGGATATAAAATTGCAGATTTATTTGTCACATTTGGCTCTGTTGATGTAAACATGGGAGAGGTGGATAGGTAATGGGTCCAGCAAGAGACAGTTTTCTATTTGAGATTGTTTACTGTCATTTATCTAAAGATCCTTCTTGTGATTCAGTTAGATACATTAATTTTTCATTTATTCCAGTAGAACTTAATTGGTTATCTTTTAGTTTGACTGCATTTTTTTGGATTTTTGCATTCGTTAATGCAGCACTTATAAGCGTATTAATGTTAATTTGGGGTGAGAGAAGATTGATTGGAAAATTTCAAGCAAGACTTGGACCAAATAGGTGGGGCCCTTTGGGATTATTTACCCCAATTGCTGATGCAATTAAAGTTATGTTTAAAGAAGATGTTGAACCTACATTATCGGATAAATTAATTTACGTTCTTGCACCAATTTTAATGGTGGTGCCAGTATTTATGATATTCCCAGTAATTCCTTATGGCGCAAAGTCTTTTTTAACAAATATCAGCGTAGGTGTTGTGTTTGTTTTAGCTATAACCTCCATTAATAGCCTGTCAGTGCTGATGGCTGGCTGGGCATCAGGTAATAGGTTTGCAATTATAGGTGGCATAAGGGCAGTTGCAATGCTGCTAAGTTATGAAATTCCTATGGGAATTTCTGCTGCAGGAGTTGTTATTATTGCTGGTTCATTATCTTTGAGTGAAGTTGTGGAAGCACAAATTATTCCTAATGCTATTTTTCAGCCCTTAGGTTTTTTAGTTTTTCTTGTTGCTTCAACTGCAGAATTAAATAGAAGCCCTTTTGACATAACTGAAGCTGAGTCGGAGTTAGTTGCAGGTTACATGACAGATTATAGCAGTATGAAATTTGGACTATTTTACTTAGGAGAATTCATGGCAACAATTGCATCCTCAGCTGTAATAGTAACTTTTTATTTATCAGGATGGAGAGGTCCATCATTCCTGCCAATACCAGGTGAATTCTGGTTTTTTGCAAAATGGATAGGAGTTATAGCTATATTTATATGGTTTAGGGCAACTTTCCCAAGATTAAGAATTGACCAAATAATGTCATTGGCGTGGAAAGGATTATTCGAATTAAGTCTTATTAATATTCTTGTCATAGCTTTAACAATGGCTATATGGCCAGACCCAACTTCAACACAATTGTTGTTTATGACTGGGATAAATTGGGCTGTATTTATTGGTTCCATATATATATTTGGAAAAATATTGAGTCCTAATCTTACAGGTAATAAAATAGATAAAAGAAAGGTAGTTTACGGATTAGATTAAGATGTTTGGTATTGGATTATTAAAAGGACTTTTTACAACTTTAAAAAATTTATTTGGACCTGTTTTTACAGTACAGTACCCAAATAAAAAAGTTGGTCTTTTGGGGGCATTAAAATTTCACAAGAAAACTCCTGCTAACTTCATAAAAACTCAACCTAAAGACTTTGTAAAATCACTTGCTGGTTTGCATGAAGTTCCAGAGTATCCTGATCAAGCTACAAGATTTAGAGGGCAGGATTTTAATTGGTTTGAAGACAGGTGCACAGGTTGTGCAAGTTGCGCTAAATATTGCCCACTTGGAATAATCAAGATCGAAACTAAGCCTAGCACCAGAGATGCTAAAGAAGGCTCATCTTATGATATTGATGTATTTGATATTGACATTGGCAGGTGTATGTTTTGCGGTCTTTGCGTTGAAGCATGCCCATTTGATGCATTGCATATGGGTAGTGGTTTTGAAAGAGCAAATGAAAAAAGGAATGGGTTAGTAATTCCTGTTGATGAATTGAGAACAGCCATAAAAACACCTAGTACTTGGTTTAGGCCACAAATGGAAAATAAAAATTATAGGCCAAAGGAAAATGATGCTGAAATTAAAGACTATAGAGATATAGGAAGGCACGAAAAACCATCAGATGATGAATTGACAGAGAGATGGGTTAATGAGAGATAAAGATGCTGGTTGATGTAGTTTTTTATATTGTGGCGTTACTTTTACTTGGGTCTTCTTTTTTAGTACTTTTTTCTTCAAATATTTATAGATCAGCAATTTTTTTAGCTTTTTCCATGTTGAGCTTCGCAAGTTTATATTTTTTATTAAGCGCTGAATTTATAGGTGTAGTTCAAATTTTAGTATATGTAGGTGCTGTCTCAGTATTAATTGCTCTTTCAGTGATGTTAGTTAGAGATATAGAAAAAAGCACACAAGGCAATAGGTATCGATTTATTTCAAATATATTGATTTCATTGACAATAATTTTAATTGCATTATTTTTTACAAATTATGACTGGAATTCATACAGTGAAAATATCCTAAATTCTTCAAAATGTTTACTTGTTGAGTGCAAGAATGAATCTGGTATTTTGATTTCTAGTACAGATTGGATTGGGAAGTTAATCACTGCAGACTTCATTATTGCATTTCAATTGACTGGGCTTATTTTGCTTGCATCACTAATTGGTGCATTGGCATTATTGAGGATAAGGATGGGTAATAATGACTCTAAGTAATCTAATATTATTGTCTTGGATTATTTTCTTTATTGGTCTATATGGATCATTAACAAAGAAGAGCGCAGTTTTAGTGGTTATAAGTCTTGAATTAATGTTTAATGCAGTAGCTTTAAACTTTGTTGCTTTTTCAAGATTTGCTCCAGGTGGGTTGATAGGAGCTACAGATGTTTCAAATGTACTTTCAGGTCAAGTAATGGCAATTTTTATAATTGCAATCGGTGCAGCTGAAGCTGCACTTGCCCTTTCAATTGTAATCGCAATGTATAGGGAAAAAAATACTATCGAATTTAGTGAAACAATTGAAATAAGGGAAAAAGATGTGGATTGATTATAAGGAAGTAGAAAATTTACTTACCGCTGAAATGTGGAAATCATTACTTGAAGGTGAAGGGCTTCCTGCGAAAATACTACCTGTAGAAGGAATACTTGAGTGGTCAGAAAATACAAAATTTAGATTGATGGTTCCAAAGGGAAGAGAACATGTTGCAGATGAAATACTTAGGAAGTTGTGATGTCTAATAACGAAATTGTTTGGTTAATATTATTGCTTCCTCTTGTAGCTTTCTTTGTGAATGGTTTTATTACATTATTTACAAGCTACAAGAATTCAAAATTTTCAGGCTATCTTAATGTAACAGCAATTGGCGTATCATTTATTTTAAGTTTATATCTTGCAATTATTGGATTGGATAAAAATTTCGATTATCAATCGGCTTCTTTCCAGTGGATTTCATTCGGAATTTTTGAAATAACCATGGCAATTATGCTTGATGAACTTACTTTAATTATGATTTCAGTGGTAACAGCAATCAGTTTCCTTATTCAAATTTATTCTCTTTCATACATGGAACATGATGATGGGTATTCAAGATATTTTAGTTATATGGGTCTTTTCACAACTTCAATGTTAGGCCTTGTTACAGCAAGAAACTTAATTCAATTGTTTATATTTTGGGAATTAGTAGGGGCTACATCATACCTACTTATTGGTTTTTGGTATAAGAAACAAAGTGCGATTAAGGCTGCAAAAAAAGCTTTCCTCATGACAAGAGTTGGAGATTTTGGATTAATTGCTGGAATACTATTAATTGCTAAACAAGGTTCTCAATATTTGGATATAACACAATTTTATTTGGGTATTCAAAGCGGCCTTTTTTCTGAAAGCCTAATTTTTATTGTGGGGCTTTTAATTGTGATTGGTGCAATTGGAAAATCAGCTCAATTTCCATTACATAATTGGCTACCAGATGCAATGGAAGGCCCAACGCCAGTTTCAGCTTTATTACATTCTGCAACAATGGTTACTGCAGGAGTATTCATTATTGGAAGAATATATCCAGCTATAGGATATTCAGAAAATTTAGGATTAATAATTAGTTATGTAGGAGCTTTCACTCTAATTTTTGCAGCATCAATGGCCATCGTGAGCAATGATATTAAAAAAGTTTTAGCTTATTCATCAATTAGCCAACTCGGATATATGTTCCTTGCATTAGGTGTAGGGTCATATGGAGCTGCAATACTCCATCTATTTGCTCATGCATGGTTTAAAGCATTATTGTTCCTGGGTGCTGGCTCTGTTGGCCATGCTGTCCACACTTTTGATATGAAATTGATGGGTGGAATGAGAAATAAAATGAAAAAAACCTACTTAACTATGTTGGTTGGAACAATAAGTTTGATTGGAATATTTCCATTGTCAGGTTTTTGGAGCAAAGATGAAATTTTGATTGGTGTTAAATCTGAATCTACATTTTTGTTGGTTATTGCTTTAATTGGTGTAGTTATGACAGCTTTCTACATGACTAGAATGATGGCAATGACTTTTTTTGGTGACTTTAAAGGTGGTCATGACAATATTAAATATGATGATATTCACGAAAGTCCTAATCTAATGACCATCCCAATGATTATTTTGGCAATTCCTTCAGTAATAATTGGTGTAATTTTTAGCTCTCCTATTGATTTAGGATTTATAGAAAAGCATGCTATGGTCTCATTTCTTGATCACAATAAATTAGTCTTTCCAAATTATGAATATCATGAATTTAAATTTGATATTATGATTGCTTCTGTTTCTACAATTCTTGCTTTAATAGGAATTTCATTTTCAATTTTAAATTTCAAAAAATATAAATTTAATATCAATTTCCTAAACAAGTTAATCTCAAACAAATACTATTTAGATTATTTATATGAAACCCTAATAACTGAAAAATTATTTTATAAATATTTCTCAAAATTATTTAGTGTTGTTGAAGAAAAATTAATTGATAATTTTAGTTATAAATTAACAGCAAGTTTAAGATGGATGTCTAATAAAATTTCTGTTTCTCAGAATGGCCAACTTCAACTTCAAAGTATTACATTTGTTCTTGGATTTTTAATTATTTTAATATCCTATCTAGTCTATTTAGGGGCAGGGGGTTAACTTATGCCAGGCGGAATATTATCATTTTTAATCTTTTTTCCAATATTTGCTGGAATATTTATTGGCATAGGATCTGCAAGCAATGCTATAAAAAAAAGAATAAAGTTTTTTGCATTACTTTTTACACTTATCGAAATGCTATTATCGATACTTCTTTATTTTAACTACGATAAGGAAAATGGAGGATTTCAATTTATAGATTATTTTGATGCATGGATTCCTTTTGAAACATTTAGAGCACAATATCTTGTTGGTATAGATGGATTAAGTGCCCCATTAGTTTTGCTAACAGGAATTTTAGGCTTTTGTGCTGTTATCGCATCTTTAAAAATATCATTTAGAGAGCGAGAATATTTCATGTGGCTGTTAATTTTGCAAGGTGTTGTTACTGGAGTATTTTCTTCATTAGATATGCTGCTGTTGTTTGTATTTTGGGAAGCAGAATTAATTCCAATGTATTTCTTGATATCTATTTGGGGCTCGGGAAAGGCTCAGTATTCAGCAATGAAATTTCTAATTTTTACTTTAACATCAGGTGCGTTCTTTTTGATTGGGATCCTATCAATTTATTTCGCTACTGGTACGTTCGTTATGTATGATATAGCAGAATTGAATTTAATTGGTGTATCAGGTTCAGCTTTTAATATTATTATTCCTTCTTTATTAATTTTCTTAATTTTCTTTATTGGTTTTGCAATTAAATTGCCATTATTTCCGCTACATAGTTGGCTTCCTGATGCACATACTGATGCTCCCACAGCAGTAAGTATCATGCTTGCCGGTGTGCTTTTAAAAATGGGAGGATATGGTTTATTGAGAATAAATGTTGACCTATTTAATTCAATAGATCCAACAATTTTATTTGATTTGTCACCTTATATTGCTTTGATTGGGGCTATCAGCGTTATATATGGTGCAGTTTTAACAATTAGGCAAACTGACCTTAAAAGACTAATTGCTTTTAGCAGTGTGAGTCATATGGGATACATTATTTTAGGAATCTCATCATACAATGCATATTCAAATTTGGGCTCTAGCGAAGGTCTTGGGGGTACTGCACTCCAATTATTTACCCACGGAACAATTACTGGATTAGCTTTTTATTTAGTTGGTTTAACTTACGAAAGAACTCATACAAGACATATTCCACACTTAGGAGGATTGGCTATAAAAATGCCCTTAATAGGAACATTTTTTGTCATAGCAGGATTTGCCAGTTTAGGTTTGCCCGGTTTAAGTGGATTTGTTGCTGAGTTAATGATCTTCGTTGGAACATTCAAGTTAGGTGGTTTATGGGCATTTTCTACAATTTTATCAGTTTTTGGTGTTGTTTTAGCTGCAGGATATACATTATGGATGATTCAAAGGTCATTTCTTGGAAGTGGTGTGTCAAATGATAGCCCTGTAGCTAAGGAGTATGACAATTTAAATGATATGGATAAAATTGAGCTTGCAGGAGCAGTTATATTGACCATTACTATAGTTGCAGTGGGAGTTTATCCATCAATTGTGACAGATTTATTTAATATAGGTATTGGTGAGGTGTTTTCAAGGTGATTAGTCTAAATGAAATTTTACTTATAACCCCTGAATTATTTATTGTTGGATTTTCTCTAATAATACTTTTATCTGACCTTATATTTGGAAGTAAATTTAGATCCTCTGACATTGCTTCTCTAGGAATATTAGCCTCATTAATTATTACAATATTATTATTTTCAGGAGTAATAAAAATTAATGATATTTCAAGTATTTCAATCCTAAATATTATTTCTGTTGATAAATATTCATTACTACTCAAAATAGTCGTTTTATTACTTTCATTATCAATTTCAACTGTAGGAAAAGAAGTGATAAGTGACACTTTAAAGTTGCGCTCAGAATTCTGGACCTTATTTATGATTTCTCTTGCTGGAATGATGATGTTGACATCAGTTACAGAAATGATTACTGCATGGGTAGCATTAGAGCTTACATCATTACCTCTTATTGGAATGCTTTCTTTAAATAAAAAGAGATATTCATTAGAAATTTCATTTAAATACTTAATTCTTAGCGCAACAAGTTCAGCAATAATATTGATGGGCATATCTCAGCTATATGGATTGTCAGGTTCAACATTTTTTAACGACATAATGCCACTAAAAGATGCTTTTGGTGGAAAATTTATTTTCGAAGATTCAACACAATTACTAATTATATTTTCACTAATTTTAATAATATCTGGATTTTCATTTAAGATTGCATCATTTCCATTCTTTACTTGGGTTCCAGATGTATATCAAGGATCGCCCTCCTTAGTTACTTTATACTTATCTGTTGTAAGTAAAATAGCAGGTTTTTCAATATTAATTAGATTTTTATTTGAGTCGGTTAATATTGAGGTTTATTCAAACATATCGCTATTCATTGCAATTATTTCCTCGATATCTATGTTCTATGGAAATATTATGGCATTAAGGCAAAATGATTTAAAAAGACTTTTTGCATATAGCACCATTGCACATGCAGGATATATCTTAATTGGGATAGCATCATTACAAGTAAATGATGCAAGTTTTTCAGGTATAAATTCTACAGTATTTTATTTAATTGCTTATGGTATTACTAATTTAACTGCATTCCTGAGTATGATCTCATTATCAAGGTATGTAGATTCATATAATATGTTAGATTTCAAAGGAATTGGAAGCGCTCAAAGATATCAGTCAATAATATTTTCAATTTCTCTAATTTCGTTATTAGGTATCCCAGCAACTGTTGGATTTATGGGCAAAGCATTTATATTTAGTGGTGCTATATCTAATGATTATTTTTGGCTGGCATCATTTGGAATAATTAATTCATTAATTTCTGCCTACTACTACATGAAAGTAATTAAAATTATATTTGTTGAAAAGAGTGATAAACCATTTCCTGAAATTACCTTCCCTAGATTGAAAGTCATTACAACAATTGGCGCAATACTTATTATAGTTTTAGGGTTGGCTCCAGTAGCATTATTGAGTATAGTTGAAAGCGCTTTAAATACAATTATATAAAATGGAAAAATTTTACAAGCCAAATACAATTGCAATTTTGTTTAATGAAAAATTAAATGAATCTGAAAATTTAGCAAATAAAATAAAAAACGATATTAGCGATGATTTTGAAGTATTTGTTCAAAGCGTTGCTGTTGCTCTTAACAATAATTTACCTTCAAACCCAGACCTTTTAATATCTATTGGTGGGGATGGCACTATTCTTAGATGTGCAAAAGTGCTAAATGGTACCAACTGTCCAATTCTTGGTATAAATATGGGTAATCTTGGATTTTTATGTGAGATTGAATCTAGTGATGTTGATTCAAAACTACAAAAATATTTGAGTGGTGAGGCAGTTATAGAAACTAGAAATAAATTGAAAATAAATCTAGTTAGTTCAAATTCAAAAAAAGAATATTCTGCTTTAAATGATCTTGTTGTTTCAAGAGGTTCAAAAATTAGAGTAGTTAATGTTGAAGCATTAATAAACGGAAATCATTTTGCAACATACAAAGGTGATGGAATAGTAATATCCACTGCAACTGGCTCAACAGCTTATTCATTGTCTTTGGGGGGAGCGATTTTATCCCCATCAAGCAACAATATGATAATGAAGCCAATAGCTGCACATACAAGTTTAATGGGTGGTCTTGTAATTGAGAAAGACGTAGTTATTACACTTAAGGCATCATCAAATGAAGACTTATCAATTAGTGTTGATGGATTTATAGACAATAAGATAGAAGATTTTGATCAAATCGATGTTGAAATTGACAGTGAAAATAAGGCATTTTTTCTAAGATCAGAAAATTTTGAAAATTTATATTGGAGTTCATTGGCTCAAAAACTAGATTTAAGAAAAGGGGACTCAATAAGTGGATAAAAATAATCTTATTGAAAGATCTAGTTCTCAAATTATTCATCGTGGTGACTATATTAATCTTAGAAAAGACAGTTTAACCAAAAATGGAAATATTATTGCAGAAAGGGATGTTGTTGAGCATGTAGGATCAATAGTTGCAGTGCCATATGAAATTATAAATGGTGAAATATATTTTTATTTAGTCAAGCAATGGAGAAATCCGGTTGAAGAATGGTTAATAGAATTTCCAGCAGGGACATTAAATGAAAATGAAGATCATGAACTTGCTGTTATTAGAGAGCTTCAGGAAGAAATTGGCATGATTCCAAAAAGTATAAATTATTGGTCTTATTTTTATGTAGCTCCAGGTTGGTGTGACGAAAAAATTCATTGTTATTTTGCAGGCAATTTAGAAAAATCTAAACTTGAAGAGGATATCGACGAAGAAATTGAGGTTATAAAAATAACTTACGATGAAATGGTTAAAAAGATTAAGAACTCTGAAATTATTGATTTGAAGACAATATCAGCTTTCAATGTCTTTGATAATTTTTTCAAAAATGATTTACTAGAATTTAACAATTAATGAATTATTTTAACCAAAAAATGCTAAAATAGAATAAGAAAGAAAACAAAATTATGAGTAAACACGATTTATTAATTATAGGAGCTGGTTTAGCTGGATTAAGAGCAGCTGTTGAAGGCGTTAGACAAGGCCTTAACGTTGCAGTTATAACTAAAGTTCATCCAGTTAGAAGTCATTCAAATGCAGCCCAAGGTGGTATAAATGCTGCTTTAACTGACAGAGGAGATGATTGGAGAGATCATGCATTCTCTACAATCAAAGGAAGTGATTACTTAGCTGATCAAGATGCAGTAGAAGTTATGTGTAGAGAAGCAGGTGACGCAATCATTGAACTTGAAAATATGGGTGTTATTTTCAGTAGAGACGATGAAGGTAAATTGGGAACAAGAGCCTTCGGTGGACAAAAAAAAGCAAGAACATACTTTGTTGGTGCAATTACTGGTAGTGCATTATTACACGTTTTATACGAACAATCAGTAAAATATAATTTACACATTTATGAAGAGTGGTTTGTCACAAAATTAATTAAAGAAGATGGTCGAATAGCTGGAGCTATTGCATTTGACATTAAAACAGGACAAATGGAAATGATAAGTGCTAAAGCTGTTGTTCTAGCTACTGGTGGGGCTGGAAGAGTTTTTGAGCCTTCAACTAATGCTTTGATTTGCACTGGGGACGGATTAAGTCTTGCAATGCAAGCTGGAGTCCCTTTAATGGATACCGAAATGATTCAATATCATCCTACAACTTTAGCCGGCAATGGAATATTATTATCTGAAGCTGCAAGGGGAGACGGTGCTTATTTAATTAACTCTGAAGGTGAAAGATTTATGGAAAAATATGCTCCTGAGTATATGGAGCTAGCATCACGAGACGTTGTTTCTCGTGCTGAACAAACTGAAATTGATGAGGGCAGGGGTGTAGATGGATGTGTCTTTCTTGATTTAAGGCACCTAGGCAAGAAATTTATTGAAGATAGATTAGGTTATTTACAAGAAGTTGCACTTGAATTTAGAGGAATAGATTTATCCGAAAAGCCTATACCTATAAAACCCGGAATGCATTATATAATGGGTGGAATCAAAACTGACTTGAATGGAGCTACAAATGTTCCTGGACTCTATGCTGCTGGTGAATGCGCTAATGTAAGTGTTCATGGCGCTAATAGACTAGGAGCAAACTCTCTTCTTGATACAATTGTGTTTGGAAGAAGGTCTGCTATTGAGAGCGTTGAATATATCAAATCTGTAAAAGATGTTGAAATTGATTCTAAAGAATTATCAAAAGAAAAATCTCGTATTCAGTCAATTTTAGACAGGCCAAAAGGAATGAGATCTGCTGAATTAAGAGATAAAATGGGCTCAACAATGACAAAGGGCATTGGAGTGTGGAGAGATACTGAAAGTATTAAGTATGCAATTGAAGGCATGAAAAGCATTAGAGGGCAACTGCCAAATGTGTATGTTGAAAATAAAGGTAAAGTTTTTAATACTGACCTTACTTCATATTTAGAATTAGAATTTATGGTTGATGTTGCTGAATCAATTTGCCAAGGTGCAAATGCTAGATTTGAAAGCAGGGGGGCACATTTTAGAACTGATGTTACTACCAGAAATGATAAGGACTGGTTAAAACACACTATTGTTGAATATAATGGAGAAGAATTAAATACAACCAGTGAAGATGTAACTATAACTGACTGGGAACCTACTGAAAGAGTATATTAATTGGAAGCCTTAATTAAAGTTAAGAGATACAACCCTGAAGAGAGTGAAGAAACTTATTTTCAAGATTATTCTATTGATGTTGCTGAAGACTCAACTATATTAGACAGTTTAATTAAAATTAGAGAAGAACAAGATGGAACTCTCAGTTTAAGGTGCTCATGTAGAGCTTCGATTTGTGGATCATGTTCCATGAGAGTAAATGGATCTGCAAAGTTAGTTTGCAAAACAAGAGTTAAAGAAATATCTCCAGATGGTGAAGCTATCACCATTGAGCCAATGGGTAATTTTAAAGTTATTAAAGACCTCGTTACTGAGATGGATTCTTTTTGGTCAAAAATGAAAAGTGTTGATCCATATGTAAAAACTTCTTTCGAACCTGAAGCTGAGCACATAGCATCTAATGAAAGTATGACCCATCTTTTAGGAGTTATGAATTGTATAATGTGTGGAGCGTGTGTATCTGAATGTACTGCAATGGAAGTTGATCCAACTTTTACTGGACCTGCTGCTCTTGCGAAAGCTTACAGATTTGTAGCTGACCCAAGAGATGAAGAAGCTAACTCACGTCTTGGAAAATTAAATGAAAATACTGGTGTTTGGGACTGTACAAGATGTTTAGCTTGTGTTGAAGTATGCCCTAAAGATGTTGCTCCAATGGAAAGAATAGTTAAAATGAGAGATTTGGCTATTGAAGAAGGTTATACTAATACAAGTGGTTACAGACACACTGAAAGCTTTAATGATTCAATTAAAAAACATGGTAGGTTAGACGAAACTAGATTGGCACTTGAGAGTACAGGCCTGCTTAATATTTCTGGACTAATAGATTTAGCAAAAATTGGTATTAAGTCACTTATAAGAGGAAAACTTCCTCCGATTCTTCCCCATAGACCTAAAGATATGAAGAAGGTAACATCTATAGCAGAAAGATTGGATAATCAAGGAAAAGAGGAAGAATAATGAAGTTTGCATTCTATCCTGGATGCGTTGCAAGGGGAGCTGCTCCAGAATTATATAAATCAACAATGATGGTGGTTGATAAGCTTGGAATAGAACTTGAAGAGATTGAAAAGGCAGCCTGTACAGGCGCTGGAGTATTACAAGAAAAAAATCAAAAGCTTGGCGATGTACTTAATGTGAGGACGCTTGCACTTGCTGAACAGATGGGCCTGCCTATAATGACAATATGCTCAACTTGCCAAGGTGTTATTTCTCAAGCCAATCATAGAGTAGTTAATGATCAAGATTACTTAGACGAAATTAATGAAGAGCTGGCTAAGGAAGACTTATATTATTCAGGTAAAACTGAAGTTAAACATCTTTTATGGATTTTGCTTGAAGATATAGGTGTTGAGCCTTTACAGAAAATGTTTAACATTGATTTATCCGGATTTAACTTCGCACCATTTTATGGCTGTTACTTAATAAGACCATCAGATGCACTAGGAATGACAAAAAATCCAAAAAGAAAACATTCTCTTGATATTGTAATTGAATCTACAGGAGCTAAATCAACAGATTATGAAGGTAAAACACGGTGTTGTGGATTTCCAATTCTTTTGATCAATCAAAAAAATTCACTCAAAATGGTTGCAAAGCATACAGGTGATGCAAAAGACAATGGTGCAGATGCAATGGTAACCCCTTGCCCATTATGTCATTTAAATCTTGATGGTTATCAAGCAAAAGCAAGAAAACAAAATAAAAGAGGCAAAGCTGACTTGCCAATATTACATCTACCTCAATTAATTGGAATGGCGATGGGCTTAGATCCTAAAGAGCTTGGTGTAAATAAACATTTAGTTTCAACGGCAAATTTTATTAAATCTATCAAATCAAAAGTAGCTTAGTCTTAAATAACTTCAGCTAATTAAATTATCATTCCGCCATCAATAATATGGGCAACACCAGTAGTGTATTGGGATTCATCAGATGCTAAATATAAAGCTAAATTAGCTATTTCTTCCGGCTGACCTAACCTACCCATTGGCTGTCTTGCAATGAAGTCCTTTTTTGCTTGTATTGGATCATCTTCCGCATTAATTCTGTCTTGAAGAGAAGGCGATTCTACTGTTGCTGGTGCAATAGCATTACATCTAACTCCTTTTCCGACAAAGTCTTTTGCAACAGACTTAGTAATGCCAATTATTGCAGCCTTGCTTGCAGAATATGAAAATCTATTTACAACACCTGCTAAACTTGATGCCACAGAAGACATATTTATTATTGACCCAGAACCTTTTTCGATCATGTATGGAAGGTAAAGCTTAATAATTTGATACATTGATTTTACGTTTATATCAAATGCTTGATCCCATTGGTTTTCATCACACTCTAAGATAGTTCCTCCATGAACAAAACCTACTCCATTAAAAAGTACATCAACTCCACCCGAGATGTTAAAGATATTTTCAATATCGCTGTATTTTGTTACATCCGCCTGTATTGTTTTCATTCCACTAAGAGTATCTAAAGTTGCTTGATTAATATCGCATGCATAAACTTCAGCTCCGTTTTCTGCAAAAAGTTCAGCAGTTGATCTTCCAATTCCTTGGCCAGCTGCAGTAACTAAAGCTTTTTTGCCTTTAAGTTTCATTTAAGATTGACCTTTCATTACTTCTATTAGTTCTTCTACGGCTCTAGAAGATGCAGTAAGTCCGTCTTTTTCACTTTGACTCAAATTAAGATTAACTATTTCTTCTATACCTGAACTTCCAAGTTTAACTGGAACTCCTGCATAAACACCACTTATTCCATATTCTCCATCAAGCATTGCAGCACATGGAAATACCTCTTTGGTATCAAATATAATTGCATCTACCATTTGAGCTACTGCAGCAGAAGGCGCGTAATAAGCACTTCCTGTTTTTAGATGAGCAACAATTTCAGCTCCACCATCTCTTGTTCTTTGAACAATTTCTTCTAATCTATTTTTTTCAATTAATTCTTCTACTGGGACTCCACCAACTGTGGTTGCTTTAAGTAGTGGAACCATTGAATCCCCATGTCCACCTAATACGTATGCGTCTATGCTGTTCACAGAAACATCTAATTCCTCAGCTAGAAAAGTTCTAAATCTTCCTGTATCTAAAATTCCAGCCATTCCAATAACTCTTTCTTTGGAAAGACCACTTTTTGAAAAACTGTGCTGAACCATTGCATCAAGTGGATTGGAAACAACAATAATTATAGGGTTTTTAGAATACTTCATTATGCTTTCAGTAACTGAACCAACAATATTCATATTAGTTATTAATAAATCATCTCTGCTCATTCCAGGTTTTCTTGCAATTCCAGCAGTGATTACAACAATGTCAGAATCTTTAGATTCTTCATAAGTATTTGTTCCAACAATTTTTGCATCGGATTTTACAATTGGGCCACTTTCTAAAATATCTAGAGCTTTTCCCTGAGGGATTCCTTCTACTACATCAATTAAAACAACATCACTATGACCCTTTTCAAAAATTCTTTGAGCGGTTGTTGCTCCAACGTTTCCTGCACCTACAACTGTAACTTTAGATTTCATTTATTTTTTCCTTTCTTAAGCTCCCCATGGGATAATTTGTTCTTTTAATTTCTTGTATCCATCTAAAAATCCTGGTCTTTCACCTGAATAAATTTCATCAAATTTATTTAAAGCATGGTCTAACCATGAATGAAGTTCTTTATTCTCAGGGTTTGCATCAATGTATGCATCTCTAATTAAAACAAAATGGATTCTTGGATCATAAGGTTGCTTAGTTCCTCCAACCCATTCATCCCCATCTAATAATCTAAGTAGCATTGCATCAGCTGAACCCAATGTCTGCTCATGAATTGGTGGGCCTTCCATTCTATACATTACAGATGTCATATCTCTCCCATTTCCTGTTGTATATCCCATCTTGTTCCATAGATTATTTGTATCAATATCATTACCTAGTTCTTTTGCAACCATTCCTGAATAAGTTCGTAAAGGATCAGATATATCTGCAAGAAGATCAGTAAGCCTGTCTCCGTCTAGATCGGTAGAAAGTACAATAGTATCTTGCTTATTAATAAGATCCCAAACTAATAGTCCATAATTTGTATCTGCTATGTGTTGTTCTATTTTTCCGGACCAATTTTCCATTCCATCTTTAAAATCAGGTGGCAATAATTTGATTATTTTTTCGATACTTTCTCTGTGTTCCTCATATGGATCAACTGCATATTTTCTACCAATTTCAAACTTTGTATCTTTTATTAACCAAGAATGAATCCCGGCATTTATTCCATCTTCCATTGCTTGAGTAGGTTTCATTGCAATTCTCCCAATTGAACCGCTTTCGTTAACCATTTTTAAAAATAGTCTGTTTGCATAAGCCATTTGCACCCCAGGTGAGTTCATTTCTGAATGAATTACACCCGAATCGTCTACATTAAATTTAGGTTTATTTTGAGAATAGGGAAGACAAGGCATACTTCTTACTACTGTTATAGGTCCGTAAGGCCTTACATTACAATAAACTCCAGCCTGCGTTCTTAAATGAGCGTTTCCAGATTTTCCCATCACAACAACTTTGTTGCCATTACCATCATTTACATATGCATCACCTGCAGTAGACCATTTAATTGAAGTTGCAGGAATATTTCCAAACCAAGCCAGTGCCTCTAGTTTTGTGTCATGTCTAAATTGTGACCACATAGGAACTGCATAAAAAGGTAGCCCTAAAATATCAATTGCAGCAATTGTTCCAAGTAGGGCATATGCATCAGTAAGTGAGTGAGCTATAGGATTAATATTTCCATCATGATTCCCGCCTTCCCATACTACTGCTTCAGGGAACCCATTGGGTTTAATATCTGAATCTCGATATAAATTAGATAACTCTTCAAATAAATTTCCGCCATCAGCTTCTGTCTTTGCTATTTTAAGCAAGTCAATCATTTAGTTATCCTTTCAATTTAAAGAGGAATATTTCCGTGTTTTTTTGGAATATTTTGATCTGTTTTATTTTCAAGCATATTTAGGCTTTTTAAAATTAAATCTCTTGTTTCAGAAGGCTTGATTACGTCATCCAAAAAACCTTTTTCAGCTGCAACAAATGGGTTAGCAAACTTATCTCTATAGTTTTGAAGAAGTTCTGCTTTTTTTTCATCTTTATTTTCAGCAGCAGCAATTTCTTTTCTACCAATTATATTTACTGCACCTTCTGGTCCCATTACTGCAAGCTCTGCTGATGGCCATGCAACGTTTATATCTGCTCTTAATTCCTTCGAACCCATAACAATATATGCACCACCATAAGCTTTTCTTAAAATAACAGTAATTTTAGGAACTGTAGCTTCAACAAATGCGTAAAGAAGTTTTGCACCATGCCTAATAATTCCTCCATATTCTTGTATAGTACCAGGCATGAAACCAGGCACATCAACTAATGTAACTATTGGAATATTAAATGCATCACAGAACCTTACAAACCT
>Ga0208127_1000264_pt1 | contig 26919 bp, 27 predicted proteins | sample ETNtaG_6_FD_185751 | JGI IMG/M metagenome (GOLD analysis project Ga0208127, IMG submission 185751) | Marine microbial and viral communities from oxygen minimum zone, Eastern Pacific Ocean - ETNP201306SV45 (SPAdes) (version 2) | ecosystem: Environmental > Aquatic > Marine > Oceanic ... | reverse complement strand
CCATTATCACCATCTCTGCACGGTTGGGGATTCTCTCTTCCACCATCACTCCATGCAGCCATACAACCAACCCCTCAAGCGATGTCTTTTCAATTGCCCGATGGGACATCAACAAATTCGACGTTTCCATGAGCGAGAATAAATTCTCGACCGAGTTCATCAAACGTATCGAGAAGTGATGAAGAGAACCGTATTCCCTCGATTTCAGCATCGGCTTCCAAATCATTGCGTACACCCTCCAATGTTCCTGGTGCAGCACCGCAAGAAAGGCACGCTCCGGTCAGATCGAGTACGAAATCAAATCCATTCGCAACACGTTCCCATTGAGCGACGGCTATACCGCCTCCATGTCCATCCAATGCAGCACGAACGGTTCCCAATCTTGACAGTAAAACCGGCACAAGGTGTTCTGTATCAACCACATCTTCAATTCGGGTATTTCGCAGACGTTCTTCTTCCTCTTCATCGGTCTGTTCAGCAATTCGACGCTTGGCTTCTTCTTCCATTGCCTTCTGCGCTTCAAGTGCGTAGGCTTTGACCAAGTCGTCCTCCATAGTTGGGCCACTTCGATGTGATGTTTGAATTCTTGCAAAGACGTGGTATCATGAACGATTGCATCCATTGATAAGGGGGTGATGATACCAACGAACAGGTGAGAAGATGACCGAAGTCTTACTACGTGTTGAAAATCTTCACGTTTCCGTAGGCGATACGCCGATTATTCACGGAATCAGCCTCGAGATTAAGCGCGGTGAAATTCATGCCATCATGGGCAGGAACGGTGCTGGAAAATCAACGCTTGCGAACGTCATCATGGGGCATCCTGCCTACGAAATCGCCAGTGGAACCATCCATTACAAAGGTAAAGATATCAACGAAATGGAAGTGTTTGAACGAGCCCGAGCGGGCATGTTCCTCTCCTTCCAATATCCTGCGGCGATTCCTGGTGTTCAGGTAGGAACATTCCTGCGTAAGTCCGTTGCATCCGTTCGTGGTGAAGCGCCCTCTCCTCGAGAATTCCGTAAGGAATTGAACGAAGCAATGAAGCAACTCGACATGGACAAATCGTTCCTTGCACGCTACGTCAACGATGGATTTAGTGGTGGAGAAAAGAAGCGACTTGAGATTCTTCAAATGCTGATGCTTCAACCGGATATGGCGCTTCTCGATGAGACCGATTCAGGACTTGATATCGATGCACTTCGTATCGTTGCTGAAGGGATCAACGCAGTAGCAGAAGACACAGGTTGCCTCATCATTACACACTACCAACGACTTTTGGATTTGGTCAAACCCGATTTCGTTCACGTTCTTATCGACGGGAAAATCGTCGAGAGTGGCGGTCCAGAACTCGCATTAAAGCTCGAACAAGAAGGATACGACTGGGTCGATGCCCTTGCCTGAGGTGATGCAATGACACAAGAAGCACAGGATGCGGTTGGCGATTACAAGTATGGATTCCATGATCCAGAATCTGCTACAATTCGTTTCGACAAGGGACTCAGTGAACAAGTTGTTCGCGACATTTCCGAACTCAAAGGTGAACCTGAGTGGATGACAGACATTCGCGTCAAAGCCTACCACCATTACATTGAACGCGAAATGCCAACATGGGGCAACTGCGATTCACTCGCTGGTATCGATTTCGACAACGTCACCTACTTCCTGCGTTCATCTGACAAAACGGAAAAGGATTGGGATGATGTTCCTGATGACATCAAGCGAACGTTCGATCGATTGGGTATTCCTGAAGCCGAGCAGAAATGGCTTGGCGGTGTAACGGCACAATACGAAAGTGAGGCCGTCTATCACTCGATTCGAGAGGACCTCGAAGAACAAGGCGTTCTCTTCCTCGACATGGATTCAGGACTCAAGGAGCACCCTGAAATCGTCAAGAAATATTTTGGCACAGTTGTCCCTCACACAGACAATAAATTCTCGGCACTCAACACAGCGGTTTGGTCCGGTGGCTCGTTCATCTACGTACCGAAAGGTGTGCATGTCGAAATGCCTGTTCAAGCCTATTTCCGAATCAACGCCAAGAACATGGGCCAGTTCGAGCGAACCCTCATCATCGCTGATGAAGGTTCTTCGATTCACTATGTCGAAGGTTGTACAGCACCAACGTATTCCACCGATTCATTGCATTCAGCTGTTGTTGAATTGATCGCAATGGAAGGTGCAAAGATTCGCTATTCCACCGTTCAAAATTGGTCTGCAAACGTCTACAATCTCGTTACAAAGCGAGGTGTTGCCCACAAGAACGCTACCGTTGAATGGGTCGATGGAAACATCGGTTCAAAATTGACCATGAAGTATCCTGCAGTATTGCTGAAGGGCGAAGGAGCGCATGCTGAGGTCATTTCTGTCGCTTATGCTGGTGAAGGTCAGCATCAAGATGCTGGAGCAAAGGTGCATCATCTTGCTCCAAATACGACCTCGAACATCCTTTCAAAATCAATTTCGAAGAACGGTGGACGTTCCTCCTATCGAGGAATGTTGCAAGTTACGCCAAAGGCATCGGGTTGTCGATCAAAGGTTGTTTGTGATGCGCTCATGCTCGATGAAGATAGCCGAAGCGACACCTATCCAACAATGGAAATTGGCAATTCAAGTGCCGACCTTGAACACGAAGCAAGTGTTTCGAAAGTGTCTGGTGACCAGTTGTTTTACCTCATGAGTCGAGGCCATACTGAAGAAGAAGCAATGGGTATGATTGTCAATGGTTTCTTTGAACCATTTACACGCGAACTTCCAATGGAATATGCAGTTGAACTCAACCGACTCCTTGAGTTAGAAATGGAGGGCTCGATTGGATGACATCGTATCTCGATGCCACTGTTCCAAGTCGATCCGAACACCTCTGGCGCTACACGCCATGGTCACGGGTTCATCCTGGAAATGTCAAGACCATTCCTGAGGTCGATTCAGCTGTTTTCAAGAGTGAAGAATTCAATCTGAGCCAAGAACCAAGCCGGCCATTGGCAACCACCGACATTGCTCGCATCTTTCTCAATGAAGTTCTCGAAACAACGACAATGGTTGACTGTGGTGGAAAGGAAGGACATATTCACATCCATGCTGGAGGGCATACAGTTGCAGCACACCTCCACTTTTCTTGTAAAACATCATCACAAGTTGTCATCCATCTTCATGGTGAAGCCGATTGGTTTGGTCTTGCCTTAACAGGTGATGTTCACGCCAATGCACAATTGAGTGTTGGAATCATCAACGAGTTGTCTGTAGATTCTGTGATGGTTCGCGTCGATGACTGGTCGGTGCATCGTGATGCACAATTCGAACTTGCAACACTCTCAATGGGTGGTCATCGCAACAAGTCTGACATACGCTCAACGCTTGAAGGAAGTAATGCTTCACTGAAACAATTCATTGCAGTTCATGGCCATGGGGCACGTCATGATGATCACCATGTCGAGATTCATCATAAACAGCCGCATACGAATTCACATCTCTTGCTCAATGCGGCTTGCGATGACCGTAGCCATTCAATCGGAACAGGTGCACTCACCATCGACGATATTGCTCAGCACACAGATGCTGGACAAGTGTTCAGAAATTTGCTCTTATCACCATCGTCCAGAGCGGAAGCGATTCCAGAACTTGAAGTGCTTGCAAATGAAGTAGCAGCCGCTCATGGTGCTGCTTCTTCACCAATTAACCAAGAACAATTGCACTACTTGATGAGTCGTGGATTGTCCAAGAAAGAGGCAACATCGATGATCGTCGAAGGATTCCTTATCGATTCCTTTACAGGTTTGGATTCTGATTTTGTTCGAGATGCCATCCAAACCAGGCTTACTGTGCATCTTGAATGTCAACTTCTTGGGTGATTGAATTGGCGGTTCAAGACGACTTTCCTATCCTCCAACGCCAAGTCAATGGCCATCGTCTGATTTATCTTGACAATGCTGCAACAACGCAAAAACCATCCATTGTCATCGATGCAATGAACGACTATTACACAAAACACAACGCAAATGTCCACAGAGCAGTCCACACACTTGCTGGTGAAGCAACCGACGGCTATGAAGCATGTCGAGATGCACTCAAGACATGGTTCAATGCTGAACGATGTATACTAACGAGTGGAACCACAGAAGCAATCAATCTCGCAGCCCACGCTTGGGGTCATGCACAACTCAAAGGACGACCGATTGTCTTGACTGAGATGGAACATCACAGCGATATTGTTCCATGGCAAATGCTTGCTGAGGCCTTTGGAAACGAGTTGCGATATGTTCCTGTAAAATCCGATTTAACCCTCGATATGGAAGCCTTTGAAGCCTCCATTGAAGGTGCGGGATTGGTTTGTGTCGTCCACACATCGAACGTTCTTGGTGTCCGAAATCCTATCGAAGACATCATTCGTATCGCTCATGACCATGGTGCGAAGGTCTTGCTTGATGCTGCCCAAGGTGCACCACATTGTCAAATCAATATGGCTGAACTTGGTGCCGACATGATGGCATTATCCGCTCACAAAATGTGCGGCCCTACTGGAATTGGTTGTCTCCTCGTCAATGAAGAAACCTTCCAAGAAATGCAGCCATTCATGGGTGGTGGCGATATGATCGAGACAGTTACACTCGAAGGTTCGACCTATCAAACCAATGAACATCGATTCGAAGCTGGAACACCAAGAATTGCTGAAGCGATTGGTTGGAATGCTGCATTAACCTATCTAGGAACACTCGATCTTGAACAACAACACGAACGATTGCTGGAGATTGCTCGTCATGTTGCTCAGGAATTACGTTCGATGGATATGACGGTCTATGGACGTCATGATGATGATGATTCATCTGTCGTTTCCTTCCTTCATCCAACACTGCATAGTGAGGATTTTGCTCATCTTCTCGATGCACGAGGTGTTGCAGTCCGAACAGGCCATCATTGTGCTCAACCATTACTGAATCGTCTCGGCATTAGTGGTACCGTACGTGCTTCCTTTTACATCTACAATACAATGCAAGACGCTGAAGAGTTTTTGATGCATGTTCGAGACATTCTGGAGCGGTTTGCATGACCTATCCAGAGAAGTTGACAGAATTGGTTGAAGATTTTCAATCCATAGATGACCGAATGGAGCGACTTGAATATGTCTTTGACCTTGCTTCAGAGGTCAATGAACTTCCAACTGAGGAATGGTCGGATTCAACTCGAATTCATGGTTGTCAATCTGAAGCACACGTTCGAGTTGAAATCGTGGACGAAAACGTTCGACTCTATTCGGGTGCTGATTCGAAATTGGTTCAAGGACTCATGGGGATTTTGACCATTGCTATCGATGGGCAACCGGTTGAAATTGCTCGAACCTTAACGCCAGAATTTGCTGTCGAGATGGGTATTCTCAATTCACTTTCACCTTCACGAAGCAATGGATTCAGAAACATGTTCGATAAAGTAATGTCCACATTAATGGAGGAAGAATGATGGTTAAAGAAGAGCAAGTCATGGAATCGTTGCAATCCGTTGAAGATCCAGAATTGGATATTTCAATCGTTGAATTGGGTCTTGTCTATGCAGTACGATTTGAAGATCGTGATGAAGGAACGCATGCTGAAATTGATCTCACCTTGACCTCACCAGGATGCCCAGCAGCACCAGAGATTATGGCTGCAGCACATCGAGCCGCACTACAAACCGATGGATTGAACAGCGTTCATATCAATCTTGTTTGGTCTCCACGCTGGGACCCTCGTGTCCATGCGAGTGAAGATGCGCGCATGGACATGGGCATTTGGGATTGATTAGACGACCAGATGAAGCGCGACATCATCGCCGTCTTCAATACCAAGACGTTCCCGTAAAAACGGGCCTGAGATAACTTCAACAACGTCGACGTGACGGGTTAAATCTGGAATCAAAATCGCACAATCAACAACATGTTCGTTGTGAGAAATTGTTGCTTTGTAGGCTGTTGCACCTCCGAAGGAGACGCCATCTCGGAGGAAGCCACGAACTCGTAGTGCTTCAAAGGCATCAACATTAACCGATTTAGCATTCTCTAGTGCATCGGGATTGGCATCAAGTGTATCGATACCTGCTTTATCTCTCAGTGCAATATACTGAACCAGATCTTCTTCCTCGACGGTGATGTTCAGCGTTCCCGGCCAAGCGGTGGTACCAAGAATGGAGCGAAATTGTTCTTGGTAATGCGGTTGTGACATGAACACATGGGCTCGGCCCAATCCGCTGCTGACCATTCCGTTCAGTTGCACATTGCAACGCTAAACCCTCCCCTTTTTCATCATGCGTATTGAAGCCATATCTCACAAAAGCCCTTATTCCACCTCGACGAGGCGTGAATGGTGAGACCATGCCAGGTGACATGACGTGGATGAAACAACGCTTTGATGAACTCAATGAGAAGTCCCTACTTTGGGAACCGCCTACGCTTGAAGGGCCGAATCAACCGCGATGTACGATGGAAGGTAAACCCACGATCATGCTCTCAGCAAACAACTATCTCAACCTTACAACCCATCCGAAAGTCGTTCAAGCCATGGTCGATGCGACGACAACCTATGGAGCTGGAAGTGGTTCGGTCCGAGCCATAGCTGGGACGATGGATTTGCATCTTGAGGCTGAGCGAACCGTTGCAGATTTCAAAGGCGTAGAAGCTGCATTGATTTATTCAGCAGGTTATACTGCGAATGTAGGATTGATTCCAACCCTTGTTCAAGGCCCTCAAGATGTGATCATCAGTGATGAGTTGAATCATGGTTCGATCATCGATGGTGTTCGATTGACAAAGGCCCGTCGTGGCGTCTATGCACACAACGATATGGGCGAACTTGAAGCAGTTCTCAAAGCACATGAAGATGCAGACCGCAAATTGATCATCACCGATGGTGTGTTCTCAATGGATGGCGATTATGCACCGCTCGATGAGGTGAACAAACTCGCTGAAGAATTTGGCGCAATGGTCCTCGTCGATGATTGTCATGGCGAAGGTGTACTTGGTGAAGGTGGACGTGGAATCGTTGATCATTTCAAACTACAAGGAAAGGTTGACTTTGAAGTAGGCTCCTTTTCCAAAGCGCTCGGTGTTCAAGGAGGAATCCTCGCTGGAACCGAGATGACACGTACACATGCACTCAATCATTCACGATCATGGCTTCTTTCAGGATCGCAACCACCCGGTGTTGCAGCAGCCCAAAAGGCGGCGATTGAAGTCTTGATGGAAGAACCTGAGCATCATGCAAAACTCTGGGAGAATACGAATTATTTCCGAAAGGAATTGCAATCGCTCGGTTTTGATACAGGGGTTTCAACAACACCGATTATTCCTATCATGTGTGGAGAATCCTCAACTGCAAAGCAAATGACCAACCATCTACAAAACGAGGGTGTAATGGCTGGAGCAATCGTGTTCCCAATGGTCGCCCGAGACAAGGCCCGAATTCGAACCCAAATGTCCGCTGGTTTGTCACGAGATGATCTTGATGAAGTTCTTCGACTCTTGGAATCCATCGGTCCGAAGGTCGGCCTTATCTGATTGAAATTTTGAGTTTATTGTATTCTCAAGATTTGATTTCATCCTGTTCAGCATCTTCCATCAAAATGAATTCATATGCACCTGTTGCACTATCATAATCGATTGAGAGGAATACTGCTTTCATTTGCCGCTCTTCGAATGGATCGTGGAAAAATGGCTGTCCTGCTCTGAATATTTTGAGAATGTCCTTGTACTCAGTCATCGACATATTTCCCGTAATGGTATATTCTCCTGATTCTGAACCCTCATCCATGAGATCGTCACCCTCTTGACCACGAATAACTGTACGTTGAAGTCGTCGTTTGACACTCATGTGAACGTTGCAATTTGAAATTCGATGCCAGTCTTTTCCTACTGATGCGATGAAACACTCGTTGACTTCCATATTCCGTATCATATCGATTCCGAATATAATTCTTCCACCGATGCGATTCATCGGCGAACGTACCATCTATTCGGATTCAAATGAATCAACGACTTCCAGAAGTTCGAGATCTTCTCCAGCCATATCATCTGCCGAATCCTGACCAGATTCAGGCAATGTTTTCACACCATCAAATGGATTGACACCCTCATCGAGCATGCAGAGAAGACGCCATCGAGGAGCCCACGACAGATGTACATATGCAGGACCAGGAAGCAAGAGAACGAACAAGGAAAGTCCACTCGGAACATCAAGGACATTTGAGAAATCTAATCCAAGTAATCCAATACCGATGAATGGCATGGGGTACAAAATGATTCGAGGCGGTGTCATGGGCATCCGTTTCGTTAGGCTGACAAGAATCAACGAGCAGAATCCAAGAACCAAGCAAGCTGCCATGAACAGGGACGAAAAGAACAACCAATTGGAAAACGATTCGTTCAAATTATCGAAACGAAGAATGTAAGGGAAAATCAACGCCAGCCCAATGAGGAATCCATAGAACATACCGATGTTTGCAGGATGAGAGAGCCAAAGAGGAAGTCTCGAAAATCGACGGGAAAGTGACGTCCCAAAGAGCAATTCTTGGTGCTCAGGGTCCAGTTCAGAGACAATCTCTGACCAACGAACTGGGGTTTCCATAAGAGGCATGCTGACAGGTTTAGGCTTTCAATGCACCCGTTCATGCATCGTTGAAATCGTTATTCTTGACCCTTGAGTATTTTGGCGATTGGCCCAGCTGCATCTTCAAGTTCAATGTCTTCGGGCCAATCTCGATCGAGCAATACTGAATCCAACGATTCACGTTCACGAGCATGTTCGATCTCATCTTCCACTTCATTATGAGCATCTCTTAATGCGAGTGATTGATTGAGTAGGGCCATCGTACGACGAAGTTTCGATCCAATCGTTTTTTCATCCGTAAAATAGCCTAGAATGCTGTAATCATCATCGAGCGCCACGAGATTGAATCCACTGAGCAAATCGTCAGCGATGAGTCTGTAGCGATTTTCTCCAGCCTCAACCCAACGGCCATCATGCAAACGAATCATGACCTCTGCCTTCTTTTGTGAATCCAATTCCATCATTGGATGCGATGGATTAACAGCAAAAGGAATGTGTTGCCAATCCTTCAATTGTTTCAAACCAATAACAAGAATTGAAGCCATAAGAATGAGAAAAAATCCACTTACCAATGTTGCTCCAAAAAGTATCACTGCTAGAAGAGGTGCTGCAAGGAAGGCTGTATAGCGTATGAAGATTCGACGCGATTGCTCTTGTGCTTTGGGTGTCTGCGAGAAGAGGATGAAATGATCGGGAAGTTCTGAAGTGAATTTGTTCATTCGCTCACATCCTTTGATTCTGGTAGTTTGATGTGTTCATACGTTTGCTTCCATACCTCTACATCTTCCACGAAGGGCTCAATGTTCTGCATATGTTGAGCAATATCGAAACCCCAAGCATGTTCCCAACCAGTAAGTTTCGGGACCAATTTCTCCCATTGGTTTCGCACACCCCTTGTTTTCTTTCGTTGATGATTGTACAACAGTGCAGCGGTTTGAATCAACCCTTGAATCAGTAAAATCTCTGACTGTTCAGCACTACGTCGTTTAAGCGAATTCCACAGATCTTCCCATGCTTCATGTGCATGCCAATATCGTCCTGAATCAAAATCCATACGTCCTTTCTGAAGCAACACCGATTCGTCCGAAGAGAGAGGTGATGCCTCCATGGTTGGCCCAAACGTTGGACCATTGAAATGCTTCGGATTTGTCCTTGTGCGGCACACAGTTCAAAAGATAAAAGCAAATGTTCCTGTTTGCGGGGTGAAGAATTTGGTGGATTTTGTACCCGGAGATGTGCTTGAAACAAGGCGCGGAGGTGTTGATGTTCTTCGCATTCTTGCTCAAGAACTGGCCACATTGGAACGCCATGGTTCGATCAAGATTATGCGAAATATTCCAGAGGTTGGTCAACGTATTGGCCATCTTCTCATTTACGATGGTTCGCTTGCAGCAGCCTTCCATGATGCGGATACTTTTCGATTTGGAATTGAGGCTCTTCTCGAAATTGAAACCGATGCTTCGGCGTTGGATGCACAAATGAGTCTCCATGAAATGTCGGAATCAGCGTATATCACCGCTGTTTCACAACATCCAACTGCGAGTCTTATTTCTCGAGAAGAAGAGAGCAAGGACGAAGCATGGTGGACGACCGTGAAGGCTCCTCGCCGACGTTTAGAACGTGAAGAACGCCTTCCAGAAGTCAAACCGAGCGTTTCAGTGCCTGAAGCGTTACGACGACGAAGTGAGGCACGGTTACGAAATCAAGGTGGGCCTGTATTGCAACAAGGTCAAGCATGGCTCGAAAATTCCATAGAAGCCGATCATATCTTTAATCTCGGCCGAGTATTGATTGAATGCAGTCGACCTGTACTTGTGATTTCACGACAATCACCTCCACGAATTACATCCTCATACAACATCGATCTCGAACATTACCGTTGGTTATCAGAAACACCTCATGAACGAACGTTGGAACCTTCACTGGAGTCTATTCGTCGAGAGGTTGACGAATTTCTATCAAAGCATCAGAAGAGCATTTTGATCGTTGAAGGCATTGAATATCTATCGGGTATCCATGGTGAAATGCGAGTCATTGAAATGGTTCGATCCATCGTCGACCAAACCCGTTCAGGTGGCAACATTTTGTTTGTTTCGTCGAATCTTGAAGCTTTTACTTCTGTTCAACGTTCTCGGTTGGAACGTGAGTTTAGTCGTCTCGAAAGTGAACAAATCCAGGCCTGGTTGCTCGATATTGACCTCTTTCAAGAACACCCGTTCTTTATTGATCTTGATGAGGAGATTGAAGCATCCATCCAAGCACATCTCGAGGCGAACATTCGCGACCCAATCCTTTCACCAAGACCAGAAATTTACGCTCAGGTTGAGCAAGTGCCTCTTCCAGTTGAACATCAAACCATACCAGTTGATGAAGAACTTCAATCGAAGATGCGGACATGGGCAAGCGATTCTGACGAGGAAGAACCGGTCACTGTTGATGTTCAAGAAGAGCAATCCATTCCAGAAGAACCCGTGAAGGTTCAAGTAAAACCACGAACGCCTCAACGAATTGTTCGTAAGCGTAAAGTTGTGACCCGACCAAAAAAGAATACTTCAATCGATGCGGCAGCGAAACATCGCATCGAACTTCCACATTTGGATGAGAATGATTTGAACAGTGCAAAGCCGTTCGTCCCTCATGCGGCTGCAAGTAATCATGCATTCCCTGAATCGAAAACTGAGCAAAGAACGACAGGGATGGGGCAGGCTGCTGCTTCTGCTTCGGGTCGAAAAGTTGCAAAATTTCCTCCCATCAAACCAACCGGTCGTGTAGCAATCCTTCATCCAAAATCTGAACAGCCAGAATTGAAGATCGAACCTTCTGCCCATGCACGTGAACAATCTTCAGCCCGACAACGTATATCGGAGGATGACGCATGAGCATTGAGCGAACGAATCGATTGCGTATCGCTCTTCAAAAAGCGAAGGCGGGTCTACCTGAGATCGATGAACAACGTTCCGAGAATCCTTCCAAACTTGGCCGTCTCTTGAACAAGCCAGGAACAGATGCAAAAGGACGCGGATTTATCCAATCCCAACCAATTCATGAACGGCCACTTTTTGCCGCAATCGGCAAGGAAGTACTCGGAGATGATGTCACCTATCAGCCTACAATTGAATTCGAACAATCGCATCCAGTATCGCGGTTGAAATCACTTCGAGAACGAAATCAAGACCAAGCAATTCCAGAGGGTAGTCTTGGTGACAAGATTGGATTTTCTTCATCAGGCCAACCGCTTTGGTCATCGATTCTTGATGAACAAAGAAGCATGCCAATCAACGCACTTCCCCCAAAATTGTCGTCACCAGAACAATCGAGTAGAACGCATCATCGAACGGTGCTATCGAGCAATGTCAATTGGCCCAATCGATTGGAAATGGGCCAGAGAAAGACCTTCAAGAATTGGAAGGTAATTCCAGAGAACAGGCAATCGAGTATGGTGTGTGAATCGATCATCGATCACTTGGGTCAACGGCATAATCCTCACATCATCGTTGGTGAACGAGAAGTTGGAAAGAGTCATCTTTTGCATGCAACGGGCCAAAGTGTATTACGATATTATGAGGGCGATGTTCGTATTTTGCGGGCAACAGAACTCCTAAGTTTGGATTCCATTCCAAACGATTGGCATGAAAGTATGGCCACAACAGCACTCCTCCTCATCGATGATGCACACCTTATTGCAGAACATGAACAGCACGCACAGAGCATTGGACACCTCGTGGACCATGCGCTCAACCTAGGTGTTCACGTTCTATGCACCTCCATTTCCCACCCTCGCGATTGGACGTCATCCAGAGTATGGGAATTGTTGCGAAATGCTTCTTCTTCCACCATGCACCATGTTACTGAAGCAAGTCTGGCGATGCATATCAAGAATCAAGGATCGTTGCTTGGCATGTTGTTTGAAGATGCACATATCATGGAGATTTTGAACCATGTTGGTCAATCATGGAGAGGTGTTGAAGCAGCACTCTCAACACTAAACGATGCAAAGGAACGAGGGCTGGAGATTCTCAATCCTGAGGATGTTCGAGCAACCCTAACTGGAGAGTCTGTAGAATCATCAACGATGGAAGAACCGGCGACTACCTCATCAATCACTCTCGCATCAGACATCCTCAAGCGAGCCACGGATGTGGTCTATACAGGAGTTGATTCAGGAGGGATTGAACTTCATGCACCACCGATTGAAGAACAAGAAGATGATTGGGAACCAACATTGGTTTCACCCGAAGATCTTACCACAGCGAATGACCTTCTCGAAATGCATTTGAAAACCACGTTGGAACAACTGACTCCAGAAGCACCAACGGTGCTCGATGTCAATGCACGAGATCGTCACCTCACTCATCAACTTGGAACTGTCAAAGGAGATGACGTATTACGAACTGCTGATGTTCTCACCAGCATTGATGCTTCGATCGATGAAGCACTCGCTGAACGCGAGCGAATCATTGTTCGCGATGATCTGCGTTTGCAACATCTTGAACTCAAAATGGAAGAACTTCTCGAACGAACTGCTCATGCAGACGCAAATGAACTCATCGATATCGTCGACGAATTACGACATATCGAGCATGAACTTGGTCTCGTAAGTGAAGATGCAATGGAAGCTTTTGAGATGGAAGATGAAGAAATCAAAGTCGCCCGCCTTTCAACCATCAAACCAACCACTCGGCTCATGGGTGAAGAGGAATGAGAGGCGCCTGGTGGGCCGATGGCGTTCACTTCACTTGTCAGCCAGAATGTGGCCGTTGCTGTGATGAACCAGGTGGCATTGTGTATTTGTCAAAAACCGATGTTCAACGGATTTCAGAACACAAGGACCTCGATGCTCGTGAATTCTTGAAACGTGATTGTACGAAGACACTGGATGGCCGTTATATCCTTCGATCCAATCAATCCGATGGAATCTGTATTTACTTGGATGAAAAGAAGCAATGCACCATCTATGAAGTACGTCCTCAACAATGCAAAGCATTTCCATGGTGGGCAGAGAATCTTCGCAGTAAACGCTCTTGGAACAATGTTAAGGCAACCTGCCCAGGATTGACAGCAGAAGACGCCATCCTTATTCGAGGGGAAGAAATCCGATTGCACGTGCATGCTGATCGCCAATCAACCCAAGGATTCCGAGTATGGGATGATGCATGATTTGGTGTAGTTTCGAACACCTCTTGTTCTTGCGTTCGTCCTTTCCTTTATACGAATGACCGATTTGGCTCACAACGGTGAGACCATGAGCGAGGAAGCAAACCACTTACTCGATTTGACCGAGGCTCACCTTGATATCGGTATGCGAGGCGTTCCAGTCGGGACATGTCGAACTTCCTTTGTCACGCCTGGAGAAGGAGTTCATTACTGTGGATATCCAATTGCAGAACTCGCTGGAATGCTACCAGAAGATGTCGTCTATCTCCTTCACAACAAGGAATTACCGAATCCAGAACAGTCGCAAGCTTTCAGAGAAGACCTTGCTCGACGAGCAAAAATGCCAGGTGATATTGGACCCATTTTCTCTACATTACCGAAGGATGGCCATCCAATGGATTGGCTGTCTGTTGGAATTCAAACACTCGGCATGTGGGATTGCACCAATGATTGGAAAGAGGATGCCCTCAACCTTGTTGCACGAATGCCACGATTGATGGGATTGTTGTTCCGATACCGTGATGGACGAGGCGAAAACATTCCAGAAGATGATACCAGTTTGTCAATGGTTGAGCGATTCACCAACACGCTTGAACTTGATGTTGACCAAGCAAAACTTACTCGCGTCTTATCGGTCTATCTCGTTCTCCACATGGATCATGGAGGCGGTAATCTCTCAACCTTCGTTGGCAAGGCTGTAGCAAGTGGCCATGCCACATTGTATTCGGCAATGGCCAGTTCAATGAACGCACTCAGCGGCCCACTCCACGGTCGAGCAAATCAATCATGTCTCGAATTTGTTCTTCGTGTCGGAACTTCGGATCCAGAAAAAGTGGAACAATTTGTACGAGGAGAACTCGCTGCAGGTCGACCTGTCTTTGGATTTGGTCACGCAGTCCTACGTGCAGAAGATCCTCGTGCAACAACGCAATTCGCTCTCGGCGAGGAAATTTGTCCTGAAGATGAGAACTTCAAGATCATCCGAACCTTGCGTGAAGTCGCTCCACGAGTTCTTGCTGAAAATCCAAAGATTTCCAATCCGAATGCAAACGTCGATATTGCCTCAGGAGCTTTGCTTCACCATGTTGGTCTCAAAAATCCAAGTTACTATACCACCTTCTTTGGGTGGGCCCGAGTTGCTGGAATTGGTGCACAAATTTTCGATGAGCGCGTTGTTATGCGTAACGGAAAAGGCGTCCCAATTTATCGGCCAAAATATTTCGCACGTGACCAAGTTCTTCGTCACATTGAATGATCACGAATTGAGATCAATTTCGATGTAACCATCGTGCTCACGAACTTCGTATGTCTTCAGTGGAGTCGGTTTCCTCAGTTTACCGAGCATCTTCCCATAAGCGGGAAAGTAATGAGCGGGAGACCATTCGTTCACTGAACCATCTTCGGGATGATAGGATGTATGGTGAAGAGGACAACGTAAGCAACCATCTTTGATCTTCCCACCCCAATGGAGTGGCCATGCCATATGTCGGCACAATGCATTGCTTCCAAACAATCCTTCCTCAGTCCGCATAACAAGAACCATCTTGGCTCCAATGGTCTTTCCTTTGACCTTGTTCATCTTCAATTTTGAAGATTTACATACACGTTTCCATCGAGGACCGTCCTTGCTCATGGCTTGAATCAGATGTTTCGACTTATCAAGGAGTGTTCAAAATCATATACGAATTGTTTCAAATTAAGAACAGCCATTTATACATGGGTTTGAGGGCTCTAGTCTATGGAGAACCCGTTCAACAAACTAACAACGCTCTCGGTTGTACGACCGAAGGCGACCATCGCCTCAATTCTCATCATTACACTTGCACTTGCATCGATGGCGCGATTCATCAATTTTGACAACAGTGAAGACGCTTTTTATCCACAAAACGATACGACCGACCTTCTGTATGAAATCGAGGATCGATATCAAGCATCACTTGATTTCATTCGAATCATCGACGAGATTGAACAAGGCGATATGCAACGTTCAGAAACATGGGGACAGTTCGCTATTATCGAAGCGGAATTGTCAAGCAATGAGATGTTTCTCCCATACCAAGAACCTCTCTTCGGAGGAAGTGCAACAAGTGGCCCAGCAGGCTCTGCTCTGTTCTGGTTGAACACACAAGATCCGGTAACGACGCAAGCATGGAGAGATTCTCTTTCAATGCATATTGCCAATACCACCGTTGCAAGCGAAGAAAATTTCACATCCGCTCTTGGTGATTTGCAAGCAGCCATCGATGCTGTACCTGCACCGATGGCGCCGAGTGCACAAGCATTACGTGATTGGAATCCTGGTGCAGTACCCGATTGGCAAGACAGGATGGATTCAAATCTGAACATAAGCGATGAACTGGGTGCTCTTCTCGGTCAAATCCAAAGTCTGCAACAAAGCCGTACAAGTCCAGAAGAAATCGCTGCTGTTGCGGCAACTGTTGGTCCACTTCAAGGAACATTAGGAACCTACATGGGTCTGCAAAACATCGATCATCTCGGAAACATCATCGCTACAATGCCTGCTGAAGACAAGGAAAATCCTTGGGAGAGTGATGGACCTATCCTCATCAGTCTTGTCGTTTCTACTGATGCGGCGAACTATGAAAACGCAGAGATTATTGGTGACGTTCAGGAACTTATCGTCGGTTGGACAGAAGTGTTGCTGTTTGAATTGAAGTATACTACAAGTGACAACGATCTTCGCGTCTTCTCATTTTCAGACTTCCAATACGAACAAAGTTCAAACATTGGAAAAGAAATTGGAATCCTGACATCCCTTGCATTGGTGTTCTTGACCGTCCTTCTCTACATTAAATTCAGATCGGTTCGTGATACTGGATACGTCATTGGGCTGACCGTCCTTGCGATTATGGCAACCTATGGAGCTGCTGGCATTTTCCGTCTGACCTTCAATGCGGCAATGAACAGCATTCCAATTTTACTTCTTGCTATTGGGGTGGATTATGGAATTCACGTTGTGACACGAATACGGGAAGTGATGCAAGAGATTGAACGTGATGATCCCCAAGGACGAGTGACGCTGAAAGATTTTGATCATGAAATGCGAATCAAGGCGATTCGTTCGGGTGCGATTTTGACCTCAGCGGCGTTGGTCATTGCAATCTTTACCGATATGGTCGGTTTCCTCTCATTTAGACTCTCATCGCAAATGTTCCTTGTCAACTTTGGAACCGTGATTGCACTTGGTTTGTTTGCGATTTATGTCCTGAGCATCTCTCTCCTACCTGCCTTGATGACAGCTATTCCTTCCAAGGCATTACCGCTCAAGAAATCAGGAGCGATGAATGAAACAAAACTCACAGCAGCGATTGGGATAATGGCTGAAGAGAAGCCTGCACTCGTAGTGCTTGTCGCCATCATCCTCTCTTTACCGATGGCTTACGGAATGAGTACGCTGGAAGTTGGATTCGATACAGCCGATCAATTTGATGATTCGCTCGAAGTTGTGCAAGATTTCCTGATGATCGCTGAACAATTCCAAAGCAGTCCTACACCACTCTATGTGGTCCTTGAGGGAGATATCGTATCGGCTGAGGGATTGTTAGCATATGAACAAGCGATTCAAACGCTGAGTGAGACAGATGGTGTTACAGGTGTTCCAACAGGACTCTGGGATACGCTTGAGGCGGAACGCGGTCAGAATCCAACCCTTGATGGATTGATGAGTGAATTGGATTCTAATGAGGGATACAGTCAACTCAAGACCTATCTATTGGAGGATGAAACAGGTCGTGCAATTGTCGATTCTCTGCTCTACATCGATGGCCAACAGACCATCATTTCATTCCAAGCAAACACGTTGGATTGGCAGGCAACGGTTGACTTTGAGGAAGGCCTCTCAAAGTCGCTCAAGAGTGCTTCCAACGATGTTGAAGGCGAGTTTACGATGGAATTGAGTGGGCGTGCATTAATCCTAGCTCAAATCAGTGCTGATGTTGCGATCTCTGCCATTACATCGACAGCAATTGTTGCCTTCACCATCTTGTTCGTCCTTGTTTTGATTCAATTCATTCGAACACAAAGTTTCCCACAAGCAGTTCTTCGCGGTGGTGTCATTTGGATTCCATTGATTACGGTCGTCATGTGGGTCTATGGAATCATGGGTCTTGCTGGCTATCAATTGAATTCACAGACGGTCACAATCGGCGCTCTCGCTCTTGGACTCGGTGTCGACTATGCGGTTCACTATGTGATTCGGTTGGAAGAAGAAGTTGAGTTGCATCCTGAGAAAACAGTCGCTCAATGGACCTCGAAAACAACCGCAACAACCGGTCGAGCGATGCTTGGAGCTGCTATTAGTACGGCGGGTGGTTTTGCCATTCTGAACTTCTCTGGATTGTTACCTCTTCGCCTCTTTGGCCAGGTATTCATCGTTGCCATCAGTCTTGCAATGGTCTCAAGCGTCACATTGTTGCCGACATTGTATGGGCCCTTCCTTCGGCATGATGCTCAACAACACCTTGCAGAACATCGAGAGCAGGAATAATCAGAGCACGGGTCGCTTGGTCTTACCAGCACCACGATGTCCAATCATGCGAACGATTTGCCAAGGCATTGAACCATTTGTCTCTTCAAAGGCAAGAAGGTCTTCGACACTCGTCTTCCACTGCCATCTTTGTCGCCAGTAAGTGAGAAGTTCTCGCTTACGTGAAACATCGCATTCCATCCAAGGAGTGACATCATTCTTGATCGATTTGAGTACAGACAAATGATCTTCTTTTGTTGCATTCTTCAATCGCATATACTGTGTTTCATCAAGCGGGAGTGTCGCAGGTTGTGTCCATCGTGCGTGTCCACTTGGTAGCCACGTCATCGCAGGATCACTCGCATCAGTAAGGACGGATAAACCAGCATTAAGGACTGCATGTTCTATTTTCGCTGAGACTGGCCACAAATAGACGGGGAACCCTTGACGGATCTTTGTCAAGCGTTCGAGTGAGTTACCATGAAGTCCAACCGTTTTTCCCAATGGGATGCGATTCGTTGGCCATGTAAGATACTCAATGGCACAGGGCATCATAGGTGATGCGTTTCGTTGATGCTTCTTCATCAACCGAGCAAAGGATGTTGTGAGAAATTCTGGAAAGGCAAGAGCGCGATGTGTCTTTCGCCCTGCAAATGGACGGACCATTGGCAGTAATGTGGACCAATTGCGTTGAATCTCTCCCAATCTTGCTGCATCTTTCATGGATTTGTGAAATGCGTAATGAACGGTTGACTGTTGAGGAATCTCATATTGATTAAGCAGTTCTTCCACTCGCCGCATGGTCGCCCCCATATGTGCATCATGCTTGTTTTTGGCAAACCAGCCACCACTTCGCTTCACGTTGTAACTTGGGCGTTTTGATTCAACGACCATGACCTTTCCCTGTTCTTGAACGGCTTGTTGAATGCGCGAATCTTCGAGCAACATTTCGAGAGAGCAGAAACCCAGTTCAAGAAGTTCATCCAATTCCCAATCCTCAACAAGGGGAGTTCTTCCTTGTCGTAATTTCGGATCGATGGAAACCTTTCGATCATGGTGAATAATGACTTGATCATCTTTTGTTAGACGCACATCAAACTCAATTGCATCAAACAGTTCCATACCGTGAACAAGACTGTCCAAGGAATTCTCTGGTGCTGGATGATACATGCGATTCAATACTTCCAGACGATGCTGGTTCTTGAAGCCCATTCTTCAAGCAAAGGCCTTGAAACGCAAGGAACGCCAAACTCTGCGGTAAACCTCTATATGCACAGCCAACTGCGGAAGAGCATGAGTCCATGGACCGTCATGATGGGCATGATATTGTTCCTAACTCCAATCATCTGTTCCATTTTCTCCCTTCATGATAAGGAATCCCGTGTCAAATATGGGCAGTGGTTGAAGACCATTCACAAGCAACGATATTACTTGCATGCGATGGGATACATTGTCATCATCCGCTGGAAGAATCTCACCGATGGACTGAATGAACCGATCAAGGAACGTGTTGGCCATTGGACAGACATGGTCCATAGTATTGAAGGAAATGCGGTCCTTTGGATTCAAAATGCATTTGAAAACGATGCATTAACGGCATTTCTCAACTTTCATTACCTGTTCGTTTACCTTTTCCTCATCTATGTAACAACGGTCTATTTTGCTTATACAAGCGATCGAGATATGACCGACAAGGTGACGTTGAACTACTTGCTCATTTATGCAATCGCAGTTCCATATTACCTCTTCTTCAATGTTGAAGTGACCTCTTCTTGGATTCCTGGAATGGACGCACTCCTCTATCATGATGGTTGGTATTCAACGTTCTATGCAACCCACGATCCACTCGATAATGCGGTACCATCGCTCCATGTTGCGATCCCATTCGGCATCCTTATGCTCAATTATCTTCATGTCAAATCGAATGGCCAGACGCTCAAGGAGTGGCGGCATTATCGATACCACATGTTCATTCTCATCAACACCATCATTTTCATCTTCTCAATCCTCTATCTCGGAATTCATTGGATCATTGATATTCCACTTGGAATGATCGTCGGTGGAATCGGTGCCTTGTTTATTCATCATCTCCAACCGAGATTGAGAAACGACCACGGTGCAATGTTCAAGGGTGTAACACGAGAAAAGGTGAGAAAGCACATCCTTGTTGAGGGGACGATTCTTCTCGTTCTGTTTGCAGCCATCATGGGTGCTGTCAATTATCAGGACTCAACCAATGAGGACCAACCATCCTTCCGTCTTGGACCGGATGATACGGTTCAGGACATTCTTGCCGAGATGAATCCAAAGTATGGTACAACGACGACCATCACCAATCTCGATGATTCGATTTCACTCGAATATGCGATCATCACCGTCAATTTAGCAGAATCTGGATTTTCAGATTTCGGTATTGATTGGGATGAAATGCAAGGATTGGCTGAGCATCATTGCACACAAACCGTTGCTTGTGTATCGCAATTACTTCCAAACGAAAGCATTGATCTCAGTTTGAAGTCACCTTATGTTTACACCTTCATCTTCCTGCATCATCCTGGTGACGAGGGTGTCCTTGAAGTTCAAGTCGTTTCAAACTATGACAACTCAGAAAATTCAATGACAAAGGCTGTTGTACTCTCACTTTCCTCACTCTACATCACAGGGTTTGTTATCTACAGATTGTATCGATTGAACCAAAATGGACGCAAATGGTACGACGCTCGGCCTTCACACACATGGGAAGAGGAATGAGCATTCACTTAATGGGAACCATCGCCTGCCCACACCATGGCGTCCTCAACGAGTCTCGAAGACGCTGTCTCAGAATTGATGGATTCTCCGGGTGGACAGTTGCTTAATTCTGTTCGCGAATATCTGCGTAAACGGGCCACAGCATTGGTGGGTTTGTTCCTTACAGGACTTGTTGTTGGATTTCCAATCGCTAAATCCATTGTCGCTTGGTTGATCGAAGAACAACGTCTCCCTGATGATGTCAACGTCATCGTCACATCACCTGTTGAGTTCCTCATGCTCCAGATTCAACTTTCTGCAAGCTTTGGCATCATGCTGGCATTGATGTTACTCATTACTGAAACAACATTACGCGGCATCCGTCACCCACTCGTCATCGAACGATTCAAGGAGATCAATATTCGACCACCGAAGCCAAGTTTTTCCTTCATCATCTCCATCGCTGCAAGCATCATCCTTGCCTGCTGTGGTATTCTGTATGCATGGGAATTGCTCACACCGATGTTGTTTGAATATCTCAGTAATGATGCCCAACAAGCAGGGTTGTCAACACAATGGAAACTTGAAGCATACATCGGATTCATTCTCAATCTATGCATTGCAAGTGCGATTGGGTTTCAAGCACCCGTCATTACATTGCTGGCTTTACGAGTTGGAATGGTTGAACCAAAAACATTAGCAGCATATCGAAAACATATTTGGTTCGCAGCCTTCGTCATGGGAGCGGTCTTTTCGCCACCAGACCCTCTTTCACTCTTCCTCGTGTCGATACCGGTTATTTTCCTGTTCGAAATTGCAATGATTCTTCATCGAATCATGCCGAGGAAATCAATGCAGGCAAGTTCTTGACGACAACGGGCATATGACCGGGTCGATGACCTCCTCTGAAGGAATGGAAATCGGAACCGACAGTAATTCCAAGCCCATACTTCTTTGCAAGTTTCCACAATTGATGACGCTCATCATCGGAGTGACTACGATGAAAGGCTTCAATCGCATCAACACCTGATGCTTTGAGATGTTGTATCAGCGTTTCATAATCCACACCATAGTAACGTGGGTGTGCTAGCGACGTGATTCCACCTGCAGCATGAACCAATGCTGTCGCTTCTGCAAGCGATGGTTTAGGACGCTCAACATTGCAAGGCCTTCCATCGCCCAACCATTCCTCAAATGCCTGATCAATGGAATCGACGTATCCTGCATCGATCATTGCCATCGCAAGATGCGGACGGCCAACACTGCCTTTCGCTCGAGAAAGAACATCCGAAGCCTCAATCTTCATTCCAAAACCATTGACCTTGTCAATCATTTCAAGCATTCTTGGAACTCGATCATCCTGTAAAGGTGAAAGCCATTCTTCGAACCTCTTCAGACCCTCTGGATTCGGATCGTATGGAAAGTAGGCAAGAAGATGCCATGAAGAAGGTGGTCGATTACGAGAACTCGCTTCGAGAATGTTCTCGTCCCAAGGTAGTTCAACTGCACATGTCAATTCCACACCGGGAACAAAGCGTATGTTACGCTCCTTTGCAGCTGCTTTTGCTTCATCCCATCCTGCAATTGTATCATGGTCGGTTAAGGACCAAACACGAACATGTTGTTTTGCCATTGCATCAGCGAGTTCTTCAACAGATAATGCCCCATCACTGTGCGTGGTATGGCAATGCAAATCAAACGAAGAACTCCACATCATTCCTTGCCACCAATCCTCAGTTTTGAACCTCTCGTTGACAACTTAGAACAAATCGTCCAAGTCTGGCATCGTCGGTATCGTTTTGCTCTCTTCAAATAAGTCGTCGAGATCAGGCATGTCAGGAACATCATTCGATGGTTCATCCTCAAACGAAGGAAGTTCTGGTAAAGGAATGTGTGCGGGTCCATCCGAGACAAATTCCGTTGTCTCATCACGAAGAGGACGTGGGTCCTTCTTCTCTTCAACACCTGGTAACGGAATGTATGCAGGTCCATCCGAGACAAAATCTCGATCTTCTTTTACGACTTCTTTTTCCGGTTGAGGCGCAAGTTCCGATTCAAACAATCGTGATTCAATATCGGTATTTCGCTCAGAAACGATTTCTGCAGCAGTACGACCTAATTCACCGCTTGACAGCAATGCAGTGGCTGATAGAACTCGATTCGAATCAACAGAAATTGTTTCCCCAACAATCGATGAGATGATGTTCGACGTATTCTCATTCACCGAAGTGACTTGACGCGTTCCGAGGGTGGTTGATGATGATTCAAAGTCAGCAATTTGTTCCTCAACTGAACGGCGAGTTGGGAGTTCAGGAACGGGACGTTCCATTCGAGCCCATACTGCAATCAAGACCAAACAGATGGTTATTGCAAGCCAAATCCATTCTTGCATTGACCAACCTGTCGAAGCCCAATAGTTCTCTTTGCTTCCACTTAGAAATCCACTGAACAGCGGTTTGAGAAGGACGCGTTGACCTTCTTGACCAGGATATCTTCCAAGAAATGCATTACCGATCATTGCGATGAACGACATGACTGCAACGGTTGTGGCAAAGGCAGCGGTTCGAGGTGCACGTTGATCCATAGCCCTCACTTCATCACGAATTCATGTATTCTGCTGCAGTCACTGTATTGGCCATCAACATTGCAACCGTCATTGGTCCAACACCACCAGGTACAGGAGAGAGAAGGGATGCTATCGAATCAACATCAGGGTGAACATCTCCAGCAAGTCGCCAGCCTCGTTCTCGCGTTGCATCATCGACACGATTGATACCAACATCCACAACGATTGCTCCTTCCTTGACCCAATCGGCTTGAACCATCTCAGGGCGGCCCACGGCAGCAACAATAATGTCCGCTTGCAAACATTCAGCTTTGGCATCCTTGGTTCGAGAATGAACGACTGTTACGGTTGCATCAGCACCTCGTGCTGCAAGCAACAAGGCTTGAGGCATTCCAACATTGAACGAACGTCCGAGAACAACAGCCTTCTTTCCTGTCAAATCAACTTCAGCCCATCGAAGCATTTCCATGACACCTGAAGGCGTACAAGGAATCATGCCACCGGTTCGTCCTTGAACCAAACGACCAAGATTCACAGGATGAAATCCATCGACATCCTTGTGTGGATTGATCAATTCTGTTAGTGATTCCTCATCCATATGTTTCGGTAACGGTGATTGAATCAAGATGCCATGCAAGTCCTCTTGTTCGTTCATGGAACGAATGTAATCGGCTACAACGGATTCTTCTGTATCTGCTGGTAGTTCAATATGTGTTGAACGAATACCAAGTCGCTCACATGATCGGATTTTGTTGTTGACATACACATGCGAAGCAGGATCATCACCGACGATGATCACAGCGAGATGCGGTTGAACCGAACATGCTGCAATACGCTGCTTGAGTCGATCTTCCAAATCGGCCGCACATGCTTTCCCATCAAGTCGAACAGCGCTCATGATTCAACCAAACGCTTCAACGGTTTGAGCGTTCTTATCGGATGTGATGGTGGAGCCAACGGAGGGACTCGAACCCCCGACCGCCTGATTACAAATCAGGCGCACTACCAGCTATGCTACGTTGGCCTTGTCATGCCATTCTCATCCCCTTCATGAAGGAAACGGTTCAACCCCACAAGGTCAAGAGGGAAACCGGCTTGGCATGGCTATGGACGACGTGCCCGGAGCATCGCTTGTGAATGCTCTCGCGTCGACACGTCAAGGCAACGATACCATCTTTGGTTGGTATGCTCGTTATTTGAAAGCGAAAGAAGAGGGACATGATGCCATCAATGGAACGGCTGGACTCCTTCTTGAGGACGATGGAAGTCTTGCCATCAACGACGTTGTTGACCAGATGCTTCGTCAAGCACCTCCGCTTGAATTCGCATCCTATGCGCCATTGAAGGGACTACCAGATTTCCTCGACCTCAGTATTTCACTCGTACTCGGAGAGCATCGAGAAGACATCGAAGCACTGGGATTCAACTTTGTCTCAACTGCAACACCAGGAGGTTCTGGTGCGCTCTTCTTGGCTGCAAACAATCTTTGTGAACGTGGGGATGCTATTCTCTTACGCAATCGACATTGGGGGCCTTATGCTGGATTCCTCAAAGGATGTGGTCTTGAAATGGCTACATGGGCACTACTTCCAGATGGTGAGAACGACTACCCATACTTTGCAGACCAAGCGTTTGAACAAACCGTTGAAGAACTTGCAAACAAACAGAAGACGGTGATGGTTTGGCTCAACGATCCTGCACACAATCCAACTGGTTTGACCATGACACCACAAGGACGACGAGCAGCCCTTGACATCATGATGGCAAGTGCATCCAAGCATCCAGATGTTGGCCATACGCTTCTTCTTGATACGGCCTACAGCCTCTATGCAGACAGTCCACATGGATGGGGTCAGACCATCATCGATACGATGAATGATGGAACACCATGGCCTGAAAACTTCCTCATCACCTATGCACTTTCTCTTTCGAAATCACATACTGCGTATGGATTGCGTACTGGTGCACTGATTGGAATCCATCCCGACGAGGAGGTTACTGAGCGACTACGAGACATCTTTGGAACAACCGGACGTCAAACTTGGTCAGCAGCTCCTCGTCTTCTCCAATACACATCTGTACAGTTGCATGGAAATGAGGAAACAGCCCAAGCATGGTCGGATGAACGCGATCGCTTGCAAGAGTTGTTGACCAAACGTCGTGAAACGTTTGTCAAAGCCTGTGAAACCTACAATGTTCCGATCAATCCAACACACGATGGATTCTTTGCATGGCTTGAACATGATGATCCTGAAAGCATTACAGAAGCTTGTGCTCAACATCATGTCTACCTCGTACCACTACGAGGAGGTATTCGAATCGGTTTGTGTGCAATGCCATCGGATGGGATTGAACGTGTAGCAAAGACACTTGCAGACGTTCTCAACTAGGTGAAAACAATGGTTCGCAATGTACGCGAAAACCTCATCTTATCTGGAATGATTTGCATTGCCTTTGGAGCATTTCTCTCCGTTGGTGGTGTTCTATCAATGGGTGCAGTCATTGGAGTTTCTGGTGTCCTTTTGTTCATTGTTGGCATGAGTACTGCAAGCCAGCGAACGATGAACGAGGAAGACATTGCAGCATGGACGCCAAGTGCAGAACAACTCCCTGATGCGAATCGTATCATGTACAGAGTCGATGTAACCATTGACGAGCCAAAAAAGACCACCATTCTGTGTGGACCATGTGGTGTTGTCACTGAATTGGACGGAGATCGCCCAACATCGTTCACATGTCCTGCATGCAACACCTTCCTCTATGAGGATGAAGAGGAATAATCAGTTTGATTCATCCTTTGTTTCGCTTTCAGCAGGCGTTGCTGCTTCTTCTGCGGCGTCACTTGTTGAAGGGAATTCGAAAGGCTCTGCTTGAGTCTCTGCTTGCGTGATGATGGGTGTTGAAGCAGTCACTTGTCCAATGTTTTGACTGACACCGACACCAACAGCATTTGGTGGTGCCGAGGCCATCATGTAAGATCCATCAGCACCGACCATCATTTGAACCGGTGCATCATCCTTCAATGTAAAGATCAAAATGACACCGATGAACATGACGATGACACCACAACAGACCGCACCAGTTCCACCAAGGAAACCAATTGCAATCATTCCAATGTCTTCGCCAACCTCTTCGAGAAGTACATCGTCGTAGGTTACTGAAACATTCACATTGGATTCAAAGGAAAAATCTCCGGCAAAGCAGCCAAAGCACGCCCGGCCAATTTTAACGTAACCTTGTTCCGCACGTTCAAGATTTTTGTTCCTCATGTCCGCATTGCAATCCGAGGTCTCTTGGCCATCGTAATTCGCGATAACTTCGTTGTAAAATTCTCCATCATAAGCGCCCCAATCTGAGATTCCGGGTTTTTCAGTCACGGTAATGGTGACGTTATCACAAACATCCCAGATGCC
>Ga0208127_1000263_pt1 | contig 26941 bp, 18 predicted proteins | sample ETNtaG_6_FD_185751 | JGI IMG/M metagenome (GOLD analysis project Ga0208127, IMG submission 185751) | Marine microbial and viral communities from oxygen minimum zone, Eastern Pacific Ocean - ETNP201306SV45 (SPAdes) (version 2) | ecosystem: Environmental > Aquatic > Marine > Oceanic ... | reverse complement strand
CCGAATCGCTTCGCATAGAGGAATCGAAGGTTCTTCCAGCCATCGCCCCAGGTATGGATTTCTGCTTCTCCAACACGTTCACGATATGGAACGGAGATTTCAATGGCCTTCTTTCGCCCAAGGTGTTTTCGAGCAAGGATCTTGATTTCTTCTGAGAGTGGCATTCCATCGTTTGTTGGACGCATCTTCGGATTATCAAAAATCGACTTCCTGAACACCCACATACCTGATTGCGAATCCTTGACACCGTAGCCAAACAGGAGACGCGCATTGAATGAAAGAACCCAATTTCCAAAACCATGAAGTCCAGACATTGAACCATCTTCAGCCATGCTCAAGCGGTCACACGTAATGAAGTCAAGATTATCATCGAGGAGTCGCTTCACCAATTCAGGAATCAATTCAGCAGGATAGGTACAATCCGCATCCATCGTAACGATGATGTCATTTGAGGCGACGACGAAACCAGTACGATAGGCTCGCCCGTATCCTTTTCGAGGTTCAAGATGGACACGAACGTCTTTCTCCAATGCAATTTCACGAGTCCGGTCGGTTGAAGAACCGTCCACGATCATGATCTCAAGTGATTCACACCATCCTCGGGGAATTGCATCAACGGTTGCACCGAGTGCTTCTTCTTCATTTCGAGTTGGAAGAAGAACCGTGACAGAGACTGGTAAAACCTCGTCCATGAACAAACCAGAGGCGATGAGTGTTTGAATGCATTGCCTATACGGTCAAACGGTTATGACCATCGAGCACGGAGACGTCGAAGTGAGAGTTTTGCTGCAAGACGAATCTTTCTCCACTTCGATAAACTTGGACGCTTACTAAAGACATCACCAGAACGTCGAACGATTTCATGGAAGATCGCTTCATAGGCTTCACACATCAGTTGCGGTTGCAATCGAGACTTCGTGTCAAGATATTCAAACAGATGCTGAGCAGATTCTTGATGCCGTCGAACGATTTCGATGTATTCTTGAACAAATGATTTCCATCGATGATTCGTTCCAAACGCCGTATTTCCTAATTCCGAGATATCGATGTTGTATTCGCCTAGGACATTGATTGGAAGATAAATACGTCCACTTCGGTAATCTTCAGCAACGTCGCGTAGAATATTGATCATTTGCAACTGAATACCCATGTCGATCGCATGAATTCTTGCTCCAGCATCTTCACATCCATAGATTTCGATAAGAACCAATCCAACAGCTGAAGCAACCTTGTAACAGTAGGCACGAACTTCATCCCACGTCTTGTGTCGAACTTCGAAGAGATCATCTTCCATCCCTTCGATGATGGTCTCGAAATCGGTTAGTCGAACAGGGAATTGCTTGAAGACTTCATTCATTGCAATGAAGACAGCTTCACCTTGTGCTGCAGTTGCATCACCTTCATACAATCGTGTTAGTCGTTCTTTTGCATCGACCAATGCCATCAAACGATATCGATGTTCTTCCTCAGAGTTATTCATCGATGTTTGATGAATTCCTCGTAAGAGGTGATCTCGTTCATCGACGAGTTGTGTCAATTTTTCAGATTGTTCGACGACAGGATGTGAGTCTCCATCAGCGATGTCGTCAAGATAACGACACAATGCATACACTGCATGAACAGCACGTCGCTTTTGATATGGAAGGGCGGAAAAACTCGCAAAAAATGTCGAGGATGCGCGACGACAGATTTCTTCACATTCGATGAAAGCATCTTCGATCGTTTTTGTCGCTTGCATAGTGATTCCTCAAATTCTTCAGTTATGAATGCGTGTTGTTGTCCTTGTTGATTTGTACGGATATGAAGTGAATGGCGAGTCCTACTGGCATGAGCATCACGCCAAACAAGATTGCGACTTGAGCAACTGTTTTGTTCATTTCCATCTCAACACTTCGCTTCCAAATCCATCGAGTCACAATGATGTCGCCAATGACGAAATGCGTCCAAGCGAGGACTGCTCCATCATCGGTTCCAAGAACATCAGCAAGACCCGACACGACCCCACTCAGCGTACCATCGCCCATCATGTCACTTAGTGCACCAAGATTCATGGCAAGAACGATGAGATAGGCAACAAGTGGGCCAAGAACAAACCACGGACCTTCCATCCATCGTTTTGTTCGTTCCTCAAATGGTTGAAGGAGCATCAGCATCCAAAATGGTCCAATCCAGACTGTTGCAGTAAGGAAGGCTACCAAAAGCATCGTTTCAACCATCAAATCACCTTGTTGTAAGCTCGTTCAATCTCTCCGATTGAATCCTCGTTTGGATAGTAGGTGTTGCTTTCCCATTGAATGATGCCCTGTTGATCGATAAGGAACAATTCCGGCGTACCTGGAAGATCAAAATATTCGAAGATCGATTGACTCATATTGGCTTGATCTTCAATTCGTTGAATGGATTCCTCTTCACTTGGAAGTACGATTGGCCATGGCGTGTAGTGGTTGCTTTCAGGCGTACCGAATTCTGCAGCAACATCCTCCTTTGTTTCGTAAGCAGGATAGCGTTCAACAGAAACAATTTGCAATGGAGGATTCATTGCCATCCATTCTTGATGATGTTCACGAAGATCGTCTGTCCAATCCTTGCATCCAATGCAACCAACACCGATGAAGAGGACGAGAACTGGACCTTCGCTAAGGTTGTCCTTCATGGAATACATTGGTCCAGCATCTTCTATTCTGTCAAGCGTCTGAACGGTGAAGACACGACCCTCTTCAGCCGTCGATTGAATGCAACCGGAAAGGAGGATAACGAGGACGAGGGCAACGAATCGCACGTTGTTCCCTCATGCGTTTGTCGGTGTTCCTGATTCTTTTGCTGCAGTAACTCTTCGTTGAGTTTTACGTCCACGAGGGGAGCGTCGAATTCCTTCAAACCATGTGTCTACACCGTTCCAATCAGGGTCAATTCCAAGGTCATCAAGAACCAATTTACTGCTGATTCGAGCGCTTTCGAAGATGGTAGGTAGGCCACTGCCAGGGTGAGTGCCGCCACCAACGATGTAGAGGTTCTTTGCTTCCTCAAATCGGTTGTTCGGCCGGCGCCAAAGCATTTGCTTGAGATCGTGGGTGAGGTTAAACACTGCGCCACGGTAGATATCAGATGCACCCCAGTCATCGGGCGTGATAACGGTCTCTGAAACAATGTGTTCGGCAATATCATCGTAGCCAAGCTTTGCGAGTTGTTTGACGATAATTTCTCTAAAATCTGCTTTGATGTCATCCCAAACGATACTCTCGTGTTGGTTTGGCACAGGTACGAGTACGTAGATGGTAGAGTGTCCGTCTGGAGCGAGAGAGTCATCAGTAATTGAAGCATTTTGAACGTAGACTGAAGGGTCATCCCAAGTCAAACGATGATTCGTAATGTCCTTGAGGTTGTTTTCGTATTCTGAAGACGCATAGATTTGGTGATGTGGTAAATCGTACTGTTTGTCAACTCCAAGATAAAGCATGAATGTGGAACACGAATACCCTTTCTTTTCCAGTTTCTTGTCGGACCATTTCTTTCGCTTCTCGTTAGGAACAAGGGTGGTCATTGCGTGAGCAAAATCAGCGTTGATAACAACTCTATCGGCCATGATTTCCCCGTCATCAATGCGAACACCTGTGACTGTTTTTCCCTCGTAGATAAGAGACTTGACAGGAGTGCTGAGTCGAATATCAACTCCCATCTCTTCCGCAATTTCACCCATGCGAGCCGTGATGCTACCTAAGCCCCCTTTGGCGTGGAATATACCGTGCTCATATTCGAGGAAGGCAAGAATGGTGAATAAAGAAGGTGCATGGAAGGGGCTCATGCCAAGATATTTTGTTTGGAAGGACATAGCAAGTCTGATGCGCTCATCGTCGAAATGCTTGCCAAGATCCCCTGCTACACTGGCCCAAGGCTTCAGTACAGAAGCCACTCGCATGGCGCGCTTGGAGAAGACGTCCAATGGGCTCGTCCATGGCGTCTGCAAACATTTCTTGGAGAGGCTTAACTTTCTGCGGTTTTGTTTCACGTAATTTTTGAACCCGTTAGCGTTCTTGTCGCCTGCGAGTTCTCGGATACGTTCTGTCATTTCATCAAGGTTACTCGTTGCATCGATATGGCCTCCTGCACCAAAAACGAGCCGGTACATAGGGTCTAGTGGCATCAATCCAAGTTCTTTGTGAGCGTCTCGCCCAATAGCTTGGAAAATTTCCTCGATCACTTCAGGATAGTGAAAGAAGGTTGGTCCTCGATCGAATGTATATCCATCTTTCTTGAAGAGTCTTGTCCGCCCGCCGACTGCATCAGCCTTTTCGAGTATAGTGACTTTTACACCTGAATGGGCTAAGAGAAGTGCGGAGGCAAGACCGCCGGGTCCTGAGCCTACGATAATGGCAGTTGATGGGTTCTGGTTAGTCATGGGTTGACTAACGAAATATTGCTTATAAAGCGGCGTTTTACACCAGTTAATCTGAAGGGTTCGGATGACCTTCCCAGAATGCGGTTTTTGACGATGAAATTGGTACGCTCGTATCGCCCTTGTATGGGAGTTCAACAATGGATGCAAACTCATCTAAATAAGGTCCCATCGAAGAGATCAAATCAACATCAGGATGGCCACGAAGAACCATACCGTCCATGTACATCAATGAACGAATGATTGGGAAGGCCTCTTCTCCAAAGCGACAACCTGCAAGAACAGCGATTCGAACGGTTTTCATCATCTGTTGGGTCAGGCTTACTTCACTCACGGATTTACCAACAAATCCTGTGTAAATTTCATGCATTTCTCGCATGTATCTTGCTTTTGCTTCTCCTGTAGGCGGCGTATCTGCCATCGTTAGCATGGCTTCAAAGGCCTCTTCCAATTCACCTTTTGCAAGGTAGTAAAAGAAGCCGAAAAGAGCGGAACGGACACCGTCTGGTGCATGTGAAATCGCCCCGGTATCGATGAATGTGAACATTCCATTTTCATCGACCATCGCATTACCTGGATGCAGATCTCCATGAAACGTTCCAATACCGAACATAAATGCGCCATGAATTCGGAAGAGTTGGAGTAGGTTATCCCATGATAAGTCTTGATCGCTCAATCGCGATTCAAGTGTTGGAGCCTTGATGTGTTCCATGACCAACACGTGTTGATTGGATAATTCTGGCCAAACCTTCGGGAATTTTAGAAGTGGCATCGGGAATTGCTCTTCAACTTCTTTGGCCTTTGCTTGAAGTAATTCAGCACCTTGAATCTCGTTTCGTAAATCGAGTTCTCGAAGCGTATAATCTTCAACGTGTTGCAACAAACCAACAGGATTTCCAACCTTCCTCAATCGAGGGTTGAGGAAAAGACCAATTCGAAGCCATCGTCGCATTCTAGCAACATCTTTTCGGAAGGATTTCTCAAAGTCTGCTTTGATGATTTTCACCACAACTTCGCTTCCATCCTTAAGGACGCCACGATGGACTTGACCAATGCTTGCAGCTGCGAATGGTTCTTCTTCAAACGATTCGAATGCATCGAGGAAACCAGTTGGTGCCCGATTCTGAATCAGTTTCATCGAATCTTCCTTTGGAATTGAATTCGCACGTTGATACAAGGATTGCAATTGTTTACACTTTTCTTCAGGAAGTAAATCGGGTCGAAGAGCGAAGATTTGCGTGAGTTTGACAGCGAGTAAACCCATGTTCTGAATTTTCTCAAGATCGGCTGGGCCTTTCTTCGTAATCATACGAATAAATCGGACGAAGGTCAAGAGGCGCATGGTAGGAAAATCTCCTGTTCATTTATCAATCGGCGTTTTTCTTCAAGAGTGTTTTGATGGGATTTGCGAAGAGAGCGGGTGTGGTTGAAACCCACGTCTGGTAGCCTTCACGCTCCTGTAAATCGACTTCAGACATTCGAACCCCGCTCACATAGCGTAAGAGCAAGGTCAGGATGAATGGACCAATGAGGATAGGTAAAGCACCCGTGCCTCCAACAACGACAGCAAACCCGCCAATCGACCACCAAAGAATTGCTTCACCCAAGTGATTCGGGTGGCGACTCACCGAGAACATTCCATCGGTTTTGAGATGACCAGGGCCATGTTTTTCTCGATACTTCTTCAGTTCCATGTCTGCCTTATGTTCGAGCGATAAGCCAAGAACGAAACCAATGAGACAAAGAAGAGAGAGGGAAATGGAAGTTGTTGTCCATTCCATCGTTTCTGATTCTTGAGGAATGAGCGCGAAGATGGGTAGAGCGATAATCAACAGAAGGATTCCTTGCAGCATAAACACTTGAAGGAAACTAATCCACCACCAATTGCTTCCTGCCGTTTCACGCATTCGAACATAGCGTGGATCTTCACCTCGCTTCTTGGTTCGTTGATGCAACACAAAACCGAGGCGTAAGCCCCAGATGGTCACGCAGATTAAGCAGGCAATTGCAGCAATACTACGGTTTTCAGTCAACAAGAATCGAGTCCAAGCAATGAGGACAAACCCCATTCCCCACAAAACATCCATGACCGTTACATTACCGGAGGAGACTGTTTTGAGCCAAGCGAGTGAAACATAGACGAAGACGACGCCAATGGTGATTTCATTGAGGCTAAAGTCCATCATGCTGACGATTCCGCAGGTTGTTCTTCATTGTTCATGATGATGTGGTAGCGCCAGAGGTCATCTGGTTCACCCGTTCCATCGTATCGGCGAACATTGACGTTCCCATCTTTGGGGAAGCGGGTCATCAACGCACCTTCGATAATTCCATCATCAAGTTCCCACATAGGAAGTACGTCAGGATCTTCGCTCGGAGGATGATCAAGACCAACCTGTACGTGGAATACAGGGTCAATTCCGTATTCGAGTCGACCTAATCCTGCAAATTCCCACCAATCCATCATTTCATCGAGGAATTCGACATGGTTCTCGATGGATCGTAGCGAGAATGCTAATTCATGCCCAACTCGATTTCCTACTTGACGCAACATTCTCGATAAATCAATGCCGAGAATTTTGAGATTGGAAAGTCGGCCTTTGGTGAGTTCTTGACGCGCTTGATTGACTTCTGTTCCCGCTGCAAGGAATGCATCTGGGTCAAATGGTGTATCATGTTCTGGTAAATCATCAACGCCGAGCGCACCGACCAGTGAATCAAGGAACGAGCCTTCACCGATTGTCAATCGTAACGGGTCGTGAATTCGACCTTTTGAGAATCGAGCTTCAGCCACTTCGAATTTCACGGCCTCTTCCCAGATTGTATCGATAAGGTTCTCTTGTGCTTTGGCGAATGGTTCGCTTTCGATGACGAGAGCCGCATCTTCTTTGCCTCGTCCAACAGGGTTCTCTTCGATGTTAAGGAATTGAACAACATGCGTACAATCTTGCAAGAAGCCTTGTGAATCAAGATCATCAGAATGTTTGATTTCAATGGACTCGTGAAGTTTCTGGAAAAATCGTGTTGTTCGTCGATCGAGTTGCGCAATGACTTGAACAACCACACCTTTCTCAGCAACCGAATTGACAGTTTCGAGGGCTTCACTACGGCAAAGGTGGAGGATACCATATCGGCCTAGCAAGAGCACAAGACGTCCTTCTGTCTCTTCGGCCATTCGCTCAAGTCGTCGATAGATGTGACTTCGCTCCTTGAGGACTGCGAAGCGAGGTTCATCGCGTTGACGACGGTTTGCCTCGTAGGATGCATTGCTTTCAGTAATCCCTTTCGATAACTCGTTGTAACCTTCTTGAAGATTGTCGAGTTGTCTTCGCCGCATTTCGATAATGTGTTGCAATGCTTCATCGACACGTAGGCTGGAAAACAACATCGGGCGGTCTGCTGTTGCGGTAACAATACCCATCTCCTGCAAGCGTGAAAGACTATTGTAGGCATCGAGCCGAGTTGTCTGCAATTCTTTTGCAAGCTCACTTGCACGCATGTTGGGATTGTTGCCCAAGACCATGATTGAGCGAACTTCACGCTCTGTAAGGCCTGCTTCGTTGAGAAGGCTATCCCACATTACTCCGTTCCTCCTGTAACCGAAGAGAGACTCTTGAGAATTCGAGCGACGTGACGTCGTGGACGGAACAACCAGTCATAGACATGGTGAATTCGGTTATCCGGTCCAATCAAGAAACTTGATTTTGCAGGGAACATGCCCAAATGAACAGGTACGAGGAACTTGTCTGCGACGGCTCGGTCTGGGTCTGCAAGAAGCGGGAATGGTAATCCACCCATCTCCTTCTTGAATTGAGCGTGAGAGTCGCTTGAACCTTCGCCGATTCCAACGACTTGACATCCTGCTGAAACAAACAAATCATGTTGTTCTTTGAATGTTAAACATCCACGCTTGCATGTTGGTGAACCATCCTTGGCATAGAAGAACAAAATTCTCCATGATCCATCGAGGGTCGAACTCTCAAAAACGTTGCCAGCATCGTCAAGAAGGGAAAAATCCGGGGCTATTTCGCCGATTAAATCTTTGCTCACTTTCTTCGCCTCTGCTTGTGTCAGTCGGTCTGCTGTCAAAATGACTTCTCCCATATGTATCATCCTCAAAGTGGTAAAATATGGCGCATACGTATCGCCTTTGTTCGTAGATATTCTTTATTTTCTGAGCAAATTCCAGCCTTGTGTTCCACGCGATGAACAACGTTAATTCCGTGCTTTTCCAGTTGCTCAACCTTGTCCGGATTATTGGTCATCAATCGAACACTCTCGTAACCGATGTCGTTGAGCATGTGCGCAGCAATCTTGTAATCACGTCCATCTGCAGGGAGATTGAGTGCAAGGTTCGCATCGAGCGTGTCGAGTCCACGATCTTGTAGGTTGTAGGCTTGCATCTTGGCAAAGAGGCCGATGCCGCGTCCTTCCTGACGGAGGTAAAGAACGATGCCTCTTCCTTCTTGTTGGATACGCTTGAGCGCTTGCTGAAGTTGTGGTCCACAATCGCAACGTAAGCTACCAAGTGCATCGCCCGTCAAGCATTCAGAATGTACGCGAACGAGCGGAGGATTTTGCTCGTTCATGTCTCCAAGATAGATTGCTGCGTGCTCTGCACCATTCATCGGATCGATGTAGGAGCGTATACGAAAATCGCCGTACTTCGTTGGAAGTTTTGCATCTGCTGGTACTGCAGTAAACTTTGCTTGTGAGGTTGACTCCATGACCCATCTTAACGACGTTCATGGTATAAAGGACTGTTTCTGGACAGTATGCATTGTGGTTTTTTTTTTCTAAACGGTTCTTCAAATACTGGTTGTGCACAATCTAAAACGTGAGTAGCGGGTTCGACATCGGTGTGGCGGCAGCAGTTGTCGCAGACTCGAGTATCCTTTTGGTTCAAGAGGCCAAAGGAACCTATGCTGGTTGTTGGGGGCTCCCTAAGGGCTATGTTGAGCCAAACGAATCCATTGAAGCAGCAGTACTTCGAGAACTCAAGGAAGAAACCAACATCACAGGTTCAATCTCTGGCTTTATTGGATTGAGGACAACCAAAACACAGCAAGGTGTTGGCCTCTTTCTTTGTTACAAGATCGATGCATCTGAACTTACGATTAGGCCACAAGATGACGAAATATCCAACGCTCGATTGTTTACAATCGATGAATTTTCTAAACTCGAGTGGGTATCTGCTGCGATGCGAGGATTTGCTGAAGTTGCACTCAAAGACACGTCACTCCCTCTTATCGATTTGAGTGTTGAATCAAAACGCCCGTATCATCTCGTTTTCAGTGATGGTCGAATGACGCTTTCAGAGGAGGTCGTACGATGATCGATGTCCGACGAATCGACGCCAACGATAAACCGTTGAATCCGAAAGGAACACACATCATCTACTGGATGACGAGTGCAAGGCGAGCACGTTGGAATCATGCATTGGATCATGCCATTGAGTTGGCAAACGAATACAATGTTCCTCTCATCGTTGTGGAATGTCTTGCTCTAGGACATCGTTGGGCAAACGATCGAATCCATACGTTCGTCCTCCAGGGCATGATCGATAATCGGAAATTGTTTGAGTCAAGTGCCGTAACGTATGTTCCTTATGTCGAAACGAAGAAAGCTCAAGCAAGAGGCCTTTTGCAATCGTTTTCAAGAAATGCTGTTGCTGTTGTCATCGACGATTATCCAACCTATATGCCAAGGGATGTCGCTTATCGAGCAAAGGAACTTGCTGATTGTTCAGTACGATGTGTTGATAGCAACGGTATCGTTCCAATCCGAGCGCCTCAACGCTCATTTTCAACCGCCCATTCCTTCCGTCGATACATTCATCAAAACGTATTGAATTTTATCGCCGCTCCTCCTTCTTCCAATCCGTTAAAGAATCTCAATCCCGTTGCAGGTGGTTCCGATATCGTTGCCGAATGCTTCCGAGTAGTCGATGTGCCATTGACACCATTGGAATTCATATGGCGGGTTTCCGAAGCCTCGCGTGAAGGTCGTGAAGCGCTTGAAGTCCTCGATATCGATCACGAAGTCCCTCCTGTTGACGAACGTCGAGGCGGTTCACTTACAGCGCGAACAGAACTGAAGAAATTCATCGAACAACGACTTGATTCCTATCATATTGATCGTAACCACCCTGAACGTCATGGCGGTAGTGGACTCTCGCCTTGGCTTCACTACGGTCACATTTCATCCTTTGAAATCGTCAATGAAGTCTTGACTTCACAGAATTGGAATCCGATGCAAATAACGCCACCTCACAACGGCCGTCGAGCAGGTTGGTGGGGATTAAGCGAGGGAGTGGAAGCATTCCTTGATCAGGTCATTACATGGCGAGAACTTGGGTTTGTCTATTGTTTTGAACATCCTGACCACACATCTTATGACACACTTCCAGAATGGGCGAAAACGACACTCGAAGAACACGCGAATGACGAACGTCCTTACCTCTACACGTTCGAACAACTTGAACGTGGTGAAACACATGATCCACTTTGGAATGCAGCACAAATGCAATTGCGCAAGGAAGGCATCATCCACAACTATTTGCGGATGCTTTGGGGCAAGAAGGTGCTTGAATGGTGTCCTGATCCAGAAACGGCATGCGATTGGTTGATTCGCCTCAACGATCGATGGGCACTCGATGGCCGAGATCCAAATTCATACACAGGAATTTTCTGGATTTTCGGCCGCTTTGACCGTGGATGGTTTGAGCGTTCAGTTTTCGGTAAGGTTCGATACATGACTTCAGCATCAACGCAACGCAAGTTCAAAACTGAGGATTATATACGAAAATACGCAGATTCCTAACACAGGAGATGCATATGCCCATCTATGAACACACTGCAACATTCCCGTATTCGAGAGAAGTCGTTTGGAACTGGCACGCACGTCCTGGTGCAGTCCGCAGGATCATGCCAGATTGGGAAGGAATTCGTCCCGTTGAAGTAGGTGGTATCAAAGACGGTGCAGTGACTTCCTTTCGCATGTCGATTGGCATTCTCCCACAGCGTTGGGTTGCGAAGCATCATAGTTACATCGAAGGGGAACAATTCTGTGATGATATGATCAAAGGACCTTTTGGACGATGGAATCACGTTCACAAATTCATCGAAAACAATGAAACGGAAATGCAAATCCATGATCGAATCGATTGGAAACTACCCTTCCATTTCTTTACACGAATCGGTGCTCCAATCATGGTGATGCCTCGTGTGCGTCAGATGTTCAAGCATCGTTCACGTAGGATTCTTGCTGATTTGAAGCGTCAACAAATGTTCAAGGATTCGCCTCGAAAACGGATTCTCATCAGTGGATCAACTGGTCTTATCGGAACGCAACTCGGTGCATTCTTAGAGACAGATGGGCATGATGTCCATCGTTTGATTCGTCCGAGTACGCGCCTTCATGCGGATCAAGACCCTGTAAAAGTTGTCAAATGGGACGATCAAAATGGCAACATCATCGAGGGTTCTCTTGAGAATTTTGATGTCGTCATTCATCTTGCTGGTGCTGGAATTGGCGACAAGCGTTGGAGCAAGAAGCGAAAGAAGCTGATTGCTGAGAGTCGAGAAATACCAACTCGTAATCTTGCGAATGCTCTCGCAAATCTTGTTTCACCGCCTTCGCTCTTCATGTGTGCTTCAGCGGTTGGATACTACGATAACCGTGGCGATGAGGAACTTGATGAAAACAGCAGCAGCGGGGATGGTTTTCTCGCAGAGATTTGTCGCAAATGGGAAGGTGCGGCTCAACCAGCAATCGATGCAGGAATTCGAACCATTCACATGCGAACGGGCATTGTTACAACCGCTGCTGGAGGTATGCTCCAACAGATATTGTTGCCAGCAAAACTCGGTGCAATGGGTCCTATCGGAGGAGGTCGTCAATGGCAATCATGGATTTCTCTTGATGATCAAATCTATGCTATACACTATCTCATGAATCATGAAACGGCCAATGGAGTGTTCAATTTAACCGCACCGAATCCAGTGACGCAGAAGCAGTTCGCTAAGGTTCTTGGAAAGGTCTTGCGGCGTCCAGCATTTGCACCAGCGCCTGGTTTTGTCATGAAAATTCTCTTTGGAGAGATGGGTAAATCGCTCATTTTGGATGGTCAAAAAGTACGTCCTCAACGCCTTCAAGAATTAGGATACATCTTTGAGCATGAAACATTGGAACCAGCCCTCCGTGATGCACTAGGCCGCTTTGCATAATCGTCGCGTTATTCTTAACCGACATGGGGCATGGGCAAACATGCTCGGGCGTAGCATGGCTGTTGGCTTGTTCGCCCTGCTGCTTCTGTGTATGATACCTTCCGTTAACGCAGACGATACGCAGGCAGCGTCAAATTTGTTGACAGATGGCGTTTCTTCAAACGGTTATGTTTGCGATCCAGATGGCTGTTCGCCAAACGATGGAACCGATTGGTGGCGAATCTATGCCTACAAAGGCGACATTGTCAGCATTACGTTTTCAGGTTCGATGAGCAATGCAGCATGGTGGTGTCCTGGTGATGGATGGGAAGGTGATTATTCGATGCACGATGAGTCAGGTTCACAAATCGCTACGATGGGTCGAAGCGATGACAATCCTTCTGGTACACATGGAACTGCAATGTCGCAACCGGGTTATGTTTACGTGAAGATCAAAGGAAAGAATTCATGGTGCAACGATGGATTTGACTACACACTTTTAGCTTCCATCGATAAGACAGGTCGCGACACAGATGAGGATGGATTTACCGATGTGGACGATGATTGCGACCTCATTGTCGGAACGTCAACCAACGATCGAAAAGGTTGCATCGATACCGATTCGGATGGTTGGTCCGATTCGGATTCGGGCTGGGACATTCAAAATGGTGCAGATGCTTTTGAAAACGACCCTACACAATGGCGAGACCGAGATTTTGATGGTTATGGTGACAACATTCTTGGAAATCAACCCGACCATTGCCCCGACAGTCGCGGCTATTCGACATCCGATCGTTTCGGTTGCATTGACTCGGATGGTGATTCATACTCTGATGCAGATCCAGGTGGCTTGAACGGACTTGAGCCGTGGTTTGCTCATCCAACCGGTCTTGCTGATGCTTTCCCACTTGAAGCGACACAATGGCAAGATACTGATGGGGATGGCTACGGTGATAATTGGGATGACCCGATGTGGAATGCATCTCATCTCGAATGGGGTATTGGACAATGGCTCGAAGTTGCCTACCAACCCGATGCTTGTCCATTCATACTCGGTGCTTCCTTCGCCGATCGATACGGCTGTCCTGATGCGGATGCGGATGCATGGTCCGATCCAGGAGAGAATTGGACAGCGGCCGATGGTGCGGATGCATTCCCGTTTGAACCAACACAATGGCGCGATCGTGATTTCGATGGCTATGGGGACAATCAATCAGAGGGTGCGAATCTCATCGATGACTTCCCAGATAATCCGACCCAATTCAGAGATACAGATTTCGATGGCTGGGGCGATAATCAGACCTATGGTGCTACGCAAGTCGACGATTTCCCACTGATTCCAAGCCAATATCGAGATTCAGATGGTGATGGTTATGGTGATAATCTCACTGGATTTGAAGGCGATGTTTGTATGAATTCAGATGCTGAAGAGGTTGAAAGTGGTTGGATTTCACGTTTCGATCGCCTCGGGTGCAGAGATGTGGATAAGGATGGTTATTCCGACCCAACCGATGAATGGATTGCCCATCCTCAGGGCTTTGCTGACGCCTTCCCGAACGATCCTTCACAATGGCATGATACCGATAACGATGGGTTTGGTGACAACATGTACTACAACGATGGACTTGCTGAACGTCTTGCCTATCGAGGTGATGGTTGTCGAACGACCTATGGTTTGTCGACATTTGATCGCTGGGGTTGTCCTGATTCGGATGAGGACGGTTGGTCTGACCCAACACCATACTGGCTTGCAAGTCCAGGAGGTACGGCTGATGCTTGGCCAGAAGACCCTACGCAGTGGCACGATCGGGATGGAGACGGTCGTGGAGACAATCCGTCTGGAACGACAGCGGATGTATGTCCATCTCAGCCTGGAACATCGGTAGGTCCGAGTTCGGGAGGTGACCGCTGGGGCTGTCCTGATACGGACGGTGATGGTTGGTCCAATCTTGGTGATGCATTCATCCATGAACCAACACAATGGCGCGATACGGATGGTGATGGATATGGTGATGAAGCGGATGGAAATGAAGCGGATGCTTGTCCAAGCATCCGTGGAACGTCGATTCTTGATCGACTGGGATGTCGCGATACAGATGGTGACGGCTGGTCCGATCCAACCGATGATTGGGAAGCACATCCATATGGATTAGCGGATGCTTTCCCGACCGAAGCATTGCAGTGGAAAGACACCGACGGAGACGGTTTTGGAGATGTTCCTTTGGGCGCTCTTCGTGACGATTGTCCCGAGGTGTTTGGAACCTCAATGCGTGATTTACAAGGTTGTGAGGACAACAATGGTGACGGTTGGTCGGATGAATATGGTGAGTGGAATGCAGCCATTGCCATCATGGGTGAAGATCCAGCTGCCTCTTGGCTAACGTATCTTATCGTCGGTATCTCCTTCATTCTCGGTGCTTCTGCAGCACTCATCGTTCGAACCATGCGTCCAGAAGATGAGAAGATTCTAACGGACGAATTATTGGGTATTGATACAACATCTTCCAATATTGAGGCGATGGAACCGGCAGAGGCAATGCCTCTACCAGAACTGGCCATTCCGCTCCCACCTGCTCCTGGAGGTGAAGACGATGCGTAAGATGACGATGTTCCTCGCATTCCTTTTCCTCATGCCTCTGTTTGGAGCAATCAACGTTCGTGCTGAATCGGATATCGGTCTGGAAGAGGCAGGTATTACATTGGTCGCACTTCGTAATGATACACTTGATTTGAATCAAGATGGAGATGTTGATGCGGTCAATGTGGTTGTTATTTTGAATTCGTCAACACCTTCAACGTTCGTTGATATTCGAATTATTGCAACACATAATGATCGAGAAGTTATCGAATCAAAAGCCATTGAAATCGTTGGGCAAACCAATGCAAATCTCACGTATCAGGCATGGTCTCGAGGTGCGCATGAACTCGCTCTTGGATTTTATGACATGAACGGTGCAGAGATCTCAACAATTTCTCTGCCGACCTATGAAATGGTTCCATCTCTACAAACCCCGATGCTCTCGCTTCAATTTACGGGTCAAAACAATCTCCAAACCGGTTCAAATTGTGAAATAAATCGCATGTTTGCTGATGAAACAGGTCCCCGATACAATGCTCTAGGAACGTTGACGTTTACGGGTGCACCATTTATTGTCCTCGATAATGCTACCAGCATCGATTGTTCATCCTGGCCTGCAGGTGAATATTCACTCCGAGAAACCTATCGAAACGAACTTGGCCAGACTGCTGAGGCTACGTTGAATTTGACGATTGAGAATCGTCCTGCGCCTACGTTTGATCTCGTTGTTACTGGTGATGGATTAACCACCGATCGATCCTGCTTGGTTGCGATTCAGCCAACCAATTCAAACGAAGACTTTTCCGAATACTCAAAACAGTGGGACGTTTCGACCACTTCAACGATTTCCGAAGGGTCTGTCTACGATTGTTCAGGTCTATCTGCAGGCGTCCATCTCGTGGTTTTGAAAGTCACAAATCTCGAGAACATTGCGAGCACACAAGCTGTCAACATCGTTCGACTTCCTGCTGCTGAGTTAACACCAGAGGAACAAGAAGCACTTCCAAGCCAATCGTTTGGAGAAGAAACTCCTACGGAGAGTGTAGGTTGGTATACGATGGCAATTCTTGGTTTGGTGGTTGCAGTCATCGTGTTCGTTCTTTTGGTACGTATACGAGAGAATGATGAACTCTTGACCTTGCCTGAACTTGGTCCAACGCCACAAATCTTGAGCGATGGTTCACCAGATCCGCAAGGCTTGCCAACCGTTCTCGATGACGAAGGTCAATTATGGCGTAAGCATCCAGATGGAACACTCGATTGGTGGGATTCGACCTACAATATTTGGCAGCGATGGTGAATTTAATGCCCGATTGGATGTTGTATCTTTTTGTTGCTCTGTTCGGTCTGTTCGTTCTTCTATTGCTCAATGGTGTACGTATCTGGTGGACGCGTGTACGTCCGCGTCAACCTAAACTGCATGCGGATTGGGCAGCTGATTGTGAATTAACATCGAGTGCGGTATTCAATGAGTCCATGATCACCTTTCGTAATGTTCGTGATTTCCATTGGCGAACAACGCGAGATCGAGATGAAAAATGGGTAGATGAGGTTCTTGTTGATTCAACGAAAGTCAAGGACATATGGTTCGTTGTCGATCAGTTTCATGCATTTCGTGGTATGTCCCATACCTATCTAACGTTCGAGTTTGAAGATGGGACGTGTCTATCATTTTCTTTTGAAACGCGCCGTCAACGAGGTAAGAAGTATCACCCTTGGACAGGCTTGTGGCGTTCGTATGAATTGTATCTGCTCGTTGGCTTCGAACGAGATGTCACACAATTGAGAACGCATGGTCGAAACAACATCGTCTCGATGTATCGCGTGATTACGCCTCCAGATAAAGAGCGTCAAATGATCGTTCAGATGGCTCACCGGCTTAACCAACTTGCAGATCGACCAGAATTCTATCACACGCTCTTCAAGACCTGCAACACTTCCATCGTTAAGGCGGTGAACACCGTGACACCTGGAAGAATTCCTTTCCTTTGGCGAAATTTCCTTCCGGGATATACGCCAAAGGCTGCATTGAAGTTGAACTTGATCGAAGATTGGGGTGGTTTAGAGAAGACCATGCAATCTGCTCGAATCGATCAGCATGCCCAAGGATGGGACGAGAAGAGCGATTACAGTGCCTACATTCGCGAAGGATTACCCACCTCACCTCTCAAAGAGCAGTAAGAGGTCACCAGATTGGGCTGAAACAACAATCGTTGAATCGATGGCTTTGTTTGAAACGCCTTGCGTTCCTGTTGTCATCGAAGCATGTTCGAGAGGATATTCACAACCTTGCAGCGATACGCCTGCAACGTCTCCGAAAGGCATGAGGCTTACAATCGCCCCTTCACGTACCTGTATGTGGGTTGGTGTTGAACGCACTCTTTGGGCAGACCAACCATCCATGAGAATGCGTGCAGAAGTTTTGCATTCAAACAATGCAGAATATGCTGCAAGGTGATGGTCATAGCGACCTATTTCGATACCGATAAGATCGATTTGTGCATCTGGATACGTTTTCGTTGCCCAAATCAGGCCTTTGGCAACGTCGCTCTGTTCTTGGTTCGGAGTATGGATGACAAGCGTTCCGTTTGTCTTGCAATGTTCAAGTGTTGCATCGTCGACACTGTCCAAATCTCCAATGATCGCTGCTGGAACAATATCTGCTTCAACCATACGATTCACAGCGCCATCCAATGCGAGAAGAGCATCGTATTCTGTGATTTTTTCTTCAATTTTGAAGTCCTTCGGCCAAGCTCCATTTGCGACGATAAGAATGCGAGCCATGAACCTTGGAATCGAAGGTTCTTCTTGACATCATAGGTCCATCTGAATCAGATGAAATCGAATCGTATGCTGACAATGGTTTAGAACGTTGAGTGTTCTAAGCAGAACATGCGCGGGGAGCGGATGCTTTTCAAGTCGGTTCTGTCGACGGGACTTATCCTCCTCATGCTGCTCCAACTGATGGCTCCACTGGTCTCTCAATCATCCTTCAATGACTCGGTTTTGGAAGAAGGCTTGTTCGTTGAACATACCCTTCCCGAGAATTTGGAACATGGACACGATCTGGGTGGACAGAACATTGACTTGGAAGGAATGACCGAAGTTCTCGTTCGCCAGGATTCATCGATCGATATGTGGATGAGTGAACTCTTGGTTTCAGGCGACTCCAGTAATCTGAGCACGCCGAGCGTCTATCTTGCTGAGAATGGTTCGAGTTACTTTTGCTGGATGAACGATTTGGGCGAGGTAAGGATGGGTGTTCGTACATCTTCTGGGGCCTTCTCCCATTCGTTGGTCGATACAGTGGATGCATCACTCGGACTCATTGGCTGTTCGATCGTCGTGGATGAAACCTACAGGCCACTTGCTTTGTTTGGTGATGGTGCAGACCTCAAGATGGGGCGCCTTGCCTTCGAAGGGCAGGTCTATTCAGCCGATACGTGGTTGGAACGGACGATTATTGAAGACCTGTATCCCGAATCGATGGTTGTTCGTCTCACGCAAGAAGGATATGAATTCGGTGTTGTACGAACGACGACAGGTGAACTATGGCAAGTGAATAACAGTGGCACACGCTGGTATCATAGCCTCCTCGACAGTGGTCCAGTAGGTGCTGAATTTGAACTCAAGATGGATGCAAATGATGTCGCAAACATCGCTTACACTCGCGCTGGAGAAGCGGTTCGGCTTCAAGTGAATGGTGATGAGCGAACCGTTCAGATTCTTGCCCGTGATGATACCACACATTCTGCTATTGGTTTGGATTTGGATTTGAATGGACTTGCTCAAGTAGCGACAACATCCTTTGATGCTGATCAAACTGAACTTTCAATTTTCAAGAGTCTTGAGGATCAATCAACAGGCCGACTTTCCAATGAAGCAATGCATTCCTTCGAACTTTTCCCGGACATTGTCGAAGGTTCTGCAGCATATGGTGATCTCAATGCAGATGGTTTCGACGATGTTGTCTTCACGCAACCAACAGCATCGGACAGTGGCTTGAACAACAATGGCCGAGTGACAATTCTCTTTGGAGGAAACGATAGTTTTGATTCATCTTCGCCTGTCATCTTGAGTGGTTCTCAATCAACAGAATTGTTCGGTAGTGGTGTGGCAATTGGCCATTTCTTAGGAAATGGTACATCGCAACTCCTTCTCTCGTCACCAGGATTTGACAATACAAGTCGAACAGATGAGTCCAATCATGGTCTTCTTTCACTGTATCAATGGAATCATACCCAGTTTGATCTTATTTGGAGTTCAACTGGAAATGACGAGGAGATGCTCGGTTCAGATTTGGCACGTATCGATGACATGAACGGTGATGGCTCGCACGACCTTGTCGCCTTGCAAGGCAATTGGTCGGATGGCACCATAACCGGACGATTATCGGTCTATGCGGGCGCATCGGATGGTCTTTCTTGGTCGCACAATATTTCTGCTAGTACGGTAGGTCCATACTTTGGTCGGTCCATCTCCAATGGTGGAGATTTGAACGGTGATGGTTATGGCGACCTTGTTGTTTCAAACTCGGGTACTGAGGCTTCCCCGATAGGTTATTCGGCCATCGAGGTCTTCTACGGTTCAGTCGATGGTTTTCCTATCTCTGCAAACAAAACAATCCAGCGACTTGCTGGAGGAAAATTGTTTGGTACAACCGTCGAAATTATCGATGATATCAACAACGATGGAATGGATGAATTGATGGTGCAGGAACTCTCTGCAACTGGTGCTGGATATCTTGCCGGTACGGTCCACATGTTCATGGGGAACACTTCTGAAAATTTCAGCGAAACCGCTGATTGGACAAGCGAAGGAGACAGCAATGAACGGCTCGGTTGGATGTTTGCATCCGCTGGAGACGTGAACGATGATGGGTTTACTGATACCTTCATTGGTTCAAGTTTGGGCTTCACCCCTTCTGGACAAATCAATCTCTATCTTGGTTCATCGGATGGATTTGTTTCCACAACTGAGACCATTCGTACCGGCGGTCCAGCTGATTATCTTGGAGCGATTACGCTCGGTGGATTTGACTCCAATGCTGATGGATCGATTGAGTTTGTCTATTCGGTGCGAAATGCAACGCGAGGAACGTCGTTTGGCGTCGATATGATTACTGTGAGCAAGCAAGATTTCGATACCAGCCAATTCACCTTCGAAGGTGAAATGTCTGGCCTCAAGTTGACGACTTCAAATCGTGGTGAGACGGCGATGATGTTCTCGCTGAATGCCTCTTCATCGCATTCACTTGTCCATCTTGAGCATGTGGACGATGGTTCACCTGGTGGTTCATGGGTCGCTGAAACGCTGGATACGGCATCATCGGCATTCAAATTCCAATTTGATGTCACAGCATCAGGGCAACCGCATTTGGCCGTTCTCGATGAATCGAATGGTTATGTCCATCACACCACCACTTCATGGACTGCACTCCATCAAGAGATTCGCACCTTCAATGACTTTGGGACGTATCCTGCTGCAGCAGTTGATGCAAATGGCGACCTTCACGTTGTTTATTCCCACAACAGTATCGAAAAATTATATCATTCAACCGAGGGCTCTACAGTATGGTCTTCAACTGAAATTCTCTCAAACTCGAATTTGACAGCACCACCATCGCTCTGGTTTGATGGAATGGATATGCACATTCTCTATCGCGATTCAAACTTGAACAGTCTTGAGCATTTGATCAAGTCAGGAAGCAGTTGGTCGACTGCTACCGAATTGGTGGAAGGCGATGCACTTGGAAGGGAACACGTAGCACTTCAACTTGCGAATGGAACGACCTTGGTTGCAACCACGGTAAACAACTCAGGCGCTCATCAACTGCACATCGTCGATATCGACAATGATGTTTCAACACCACTTCGAAATCTAAGCGATGGTACTGCTGAACTGTCCATGTGCATGGACACAAGCAATACGATCGTCGTTCTCTCGCTTGATTCCAATGGAATACTTGTAACGCATGAACGCAATGCTACAACCGAAGTATGGAGCAATGTCTCAAGCCAACAACTTGGATACCTCAACGGAAATACGGATGGTTACGATCTTGCCTGTACGTCGCATGGTCATTCGCTGGTCTTCGCTGTACAAGCTTCCGTCGATGCACTGCACATGCGTAACAGTACAGGCGCTTGGTCTTCATTTGGTGGACAACCAACATCGGCCGAAGATGGTGCATGGGAGATTGTCTCAAACGATGGTGGCGTTTTGTTGATGACAACAACGCCACAGACCGATACACTTCGAATCAATACCATGTATCTTGATGAGCAAATGCAAGATGCTTCAAAATGGTCAACACATGAGATGAAGAATGTGTATACGAACATGAATTTCTCTACAACCGTTGATTCGAATGGCACGATTATTGCAGGGTACTTAGACACTGTCGATTTGGATGTTGAGATGCTCCGCCTGTACACGGATTCTGACCGAGACCTCATCTTCGATCGCATTGACGGAGTGCCGCATGTTGGTGAACAATGGGAAGATGCTGATTCGGATGGATTTGGAGACAACCCTACTGGGCCGCTCTCCGATGAATGCCCTGCGGCTGCAGGAATATCCTACTTCGTCGTCCAGGGATGTGACGATTATGAACACGATGGATTTGCGGACGTCATTGATTCGTGTGATACCAATGATGGGCGCTCCATCTTCGATCGCTATGGTTGCCCTGATTTCGATGAAGATGGTTGGTCCAATAACGATGGATCATGGATTACAGGTGATCGTTATCAGCAGAATTGGAAGCAATCAAAAGATTCCGATGGCGATGGTATAGGTGACAACTACGGTGTGGATTGTTGTGATGCAATCTTTGGCTTATCGGGAACAGTTGAGTATAGCCCTGGTGATAAATTCCCATTCAACCCACGCCAGTACAAGGATTTCGATAACGACGGATTCGGGGATAACGAATCCGATATTCTCACAGGAGATTTCTGTCCTTGGGATTTCGGAACCTCCTATCGGGATCGTAATGGTTGTCTCGATACCGATGGCGACGGTGCCAGCGACCCATCCAGTATTGGTGGTATCAGTTGGGGTGTTGAACAAGGTGCAGATATGTGGCCTGATGATCCAACACAATGGGCGGATAGCGACGGTGATGGGTATGGAGATAATGGTTCGATTGGTGCAACCAATCCCGATTTCTTCCCCAACAATATCGCAGCCGCTGAAGACAACGATACTGACGGTTATCCTGACCGCTGGACGTCAGAATACAATGGCTCCAATGCCTTAGGATTGGTTCTCGATGGTTGTCCGAATGTGTTTGGAACCTCGACCAATCCTGTTCCGGGTTGCCCAGACAGTGATGATGATGGATGGGCAAACACCGATGATGCATTCCCGCTTGATTCAACGCAATATCTCGATACAGATGGTGATGGATTCGGCGACAATGCTCAAGGAAACAATCCGGATGACTGTCCATATCAATTCGGAGTTATCGATGGGACAGATGGTGAGGGCTGCCCTCTTGTCAATACGGATGATGATGATGGCGACGGTGTCTACAATGACGTGGATCTTTGTCCAGGGACATCCGTGTTTGAATCGGTAGATGTTGATGGTTGTGCGAATTCCCAACTCGATGATGATGATGACGGAATTTCGAATGCTGATGATCTGTGTCCAATGACTGCTGTATCAGCCGTTGTTGATGCTGATGGCTGCAGCGATGATCAGTTGACGCAAGATACAGATGACGATGGTGTCTATGATCGATTCGATATCTGTCCTGACTCATCGAGTTCAGATGTCAATGCGGATGGCTGCGATGAATTCCAACGTGACACCGATGGCGATGGTGTCATCGATGCGAATGACGATTGTGATGACACCTTGTCAGGAACTCCTGTGGATGAATTTGGTTGTGAAGATGACTCGGCGTACGATGTTGATCTCGATGGAGATGGATACTTTGGAGAATACACGTACGACATTGACTCCGAGACTGGTTTGCGAATCAACCAAGCTGGAGATCGCTGGCCTTTGGACAATTCCCAATGGTTCGATACGGACGGTGATGGCTATGGTGACAACTATCCCGATCAATTGTACAATTCTCCATCAAGCCCGAGAACGGTCGGAATATTCGTTCAGGGTGCTAACAATTCCGATTTCTGTCCATTAGAATTTGGGACCTCTTCACTCGACACCTTCGAGATTGGATGTGAGGACGATGGCGATGGCTGGGCAGATAACTTTGGTCGCGATAAATTCCCTGGTAATCCTACGCAATGGTTTGATTCTGATGCTGATGGGTATGGAGACAATTGGGGCGATAAGGAATGGAATGAAAGCCGAGAATCATCATGGCCAGGTGAATTCATTTCAGGAGCAACGCAATCGGACAAATGTCCTGATACAAAATCAGGTGCAGAAGTCAATGAATTTGGTTGTTCTTCGAAACAATGGGATACCGATGGTGACGGCGTCGTTGACTTTGATGACAATTGCAAGGAGACGCCAAAAGGTCCTGATGGATACGACGATGGTTGTCCATTGCCGAAGTCTGAAACCGATGATGAAGCTACGATGATCCTTGGTATGACATTGCCAGTGTTTGGTGGTGTACTTGCTGGAGGAATCGTTGTCCTGCTGCTCCTCGTCATGCTTCTTGGACGAATACGTAACCGAGGTTACGATTATGATGAGGACGATGATGATTTCTTCGATGATGATGAGGACGAAGATGACTTCTTCTCATCGTTCCAAAGCAAACCAATGCCTGCACGTTCAACGCCTGCTGCTCGCGATCCACCTTCTTCGGGTCCAAGCCGAGGCCCATCTGGCGGCCCACCGCCATCACGAGGCCCATCTGGTCCAAAGCGAGGCCCTCCGGGTGCTTCAAGCGGACCATCGCGTGGGCCGCCTGGGCGTGGTCCTCCCGGTGGAGCTAAACCAGCAGCAACGCCTGCTGCGAAGAAAGCCCCAGTCAGCAGAAAGATCGAGGATGAGCCTGAAGAAGATACAGGCCCTCAAAAGAAGGTTCGTCGAGCGAGAATCGAGGTTGATATGTCGCTCTTTGAAGATTGGCAGGCAGATGATCGAGATGCTGCAGTTGATTGGGTCCTCAGCGAACTTGCTGAAGGTGAGCAGGAACGTTCCTTGCTGATGCAATTGCAGGGAACAGGTTGGTCTGCACAACAATCACGAGCGATTTTTGACTTAGCACGTAATCAACAATAGGAAAACCAACAGCAACCTCAAAAATAACACTCAAGTGGCGAATATCGGAGGGAGTAGGATGTCTGAAGGAGTACCAGAAGGAGCCTCACTTCCTGAAGGCATTGAGGTCGATGATGCCGCTGCTTACTTTGGTGTTATAGAGTCATCCGATGTACTCCAACAAATGATGTCAATGGATTCTAAGCAAGCGTTGTCAAAGGCGCTTGAACATCTTGCTGACATCATTCTACGTCCTGGAGAATTTGATTTCGAAGCTGCAAGCGAGCGTTTGCAATGTGAAGGTGGAGAAATTTACTTCCTAATCTTTGGCCATCTGAACCTGATGGCACTACCCGATCCATTGTTGCAATTTGCAGGTCAACCTGATTCCACAGGTGCTGAGAATTCAGCGCACCCTCTTGCAACAGCAGAGGTGGTTCAGGCACTCACGCCATTGTTTGATCCGATGCAATTCCTGAAGATACTCGCCATTGCATATGCTACAGGTGGAACGGCAGAAGTCGATCGTTATCTCAAGTCGATTGAAGAGATGATGGAAAGCCCTTCCAAGAACATCGAAAAGATGCAAACGATGGCTGAAGAGTTGAACAGTTCCCTCGATGTTGCAGGACATGCCCTTCCAATGGCACTGTTTGCCAGTGAACAAGCACAACCTGCTGAAATCGAGATGGGTGCAATCATTGAGCGAAAAGAGCCTGAACCTGCTCCTGAACCGGTTGCAGTACCAGAACCAGAAGTTGTTGAAGAACAGCCTGAACCTGAAGTAGAATCGGTACCTCTTCCCACTGAGTCGGTTCCATTACCAACGGATTCCGCTCCACTTCCAGATGTTGATTCTGTTCCTTTACCTACTACAGAAATACCGACAGAAGAGGCGGAATTCAAGAATGAAGTCGAGGTTGATTCCGCTGCTCAAGATGCTTTTGCTGGTGCCTTTGGATCGCAACTTGTTCCAGAAACACAACCCGAACCTGCACCTGAACCTGCACCTGAACCTGCACCTGAACCAATACAGGAAGTTGTTGAAGCGACTCCTGAACCAGTCGAAGAAGTGAGCGAGCCAACTGTTGCGTCAGAACCAGTTGTTGAGCAACCTGTTGAAGAAGAATGGGTCAGTGATGCTGAACGATTCATTGCAGCAGATGTTGATGATTCGGGTAGCCTTTCTGTCGAAGAGTTAGCGGTTGCTGCCAATGTTTCAATGGAAGAAGCTGAAGAGTTGCACAGTGCTGCAGATACGGACGGTGATGGTGAAGTATCTCTATCCGAATTTGTGTCATCTGATGCAGCACAAAAGATGTCATCACTGCCGCGTCCAGTTGCTCCAGTTCGTAAACCAATTCAGCAACAGCAACCACGCCAGCCCGCACAACAGCAACAACCACAATCGCCTGGCGTTGCAGCACCTCAAATGGGTTGGCAACAACCTCAGCCCCAACAACCAATGGCACCTCAACAACCTACGATGAACATTCAACCGACAATACGCTCAGGAATCCATTGCCGAGGCTGTGGCATTGGATTGGATCCTCATTGGCGATACTGTCCTGTTTGTGGAAACATGAACATGAGTGCGCATCGCTAACCATCGTTTGGCATAAAATCGCCAGAATCGGTGAGACACGTATCATCAAGCCAGACCGATGGTTCGGCTAATACGCCAGAAACGTGAATGCCTGCATTGGAACTTCCTCCGAGACCAGAGTTATCTCCAATTGAGAAATAGCAACTGCCCATACGTTTCTCATCTTCGAGAACGTTTCCAACAAGCCGAGCATTTGGATTCATTCCAAATCCAAACTCTGCCACCGTCCAAACGCTTTCACGATCTTTCGTTTTCAGTTTCTTTGCAACTTCTCCATACGATTGACGAATGGTTGCAGCCAAACTTCCGCCTTTAACATCAATCACAGTTCCCTCTTCAACAATGAATTCGACAGGCTCTTCGATAAGTGTTGAATCCCATGAACCATCAATGACAATTGTGCCATTCATGGTTCCTTCTTTTGGAAGAATGAACACCTTGCCAGCAGGAAGGTTCGTCAACATTCGCGGTCGATTGCAAATTCCATTATCATCGAGTTTCCAATCACGCCAATTGACTTCAAAGGTAACATCGGTACCAGACTCCGACTTCACGTTGATGATTCGCCGTCGCCTCAGGAAGTTTGCAATGTTGGAGATTCTTCGTTTAACCTCTTGGAAGTCGGAGGTCATACCTCCTTCTGTATACAATTCAAAGGTCATTCCAGGCATTGTTGCAACACGCGCACCATCTTTCAGTGCTTGTCGAACAGCTCTTGTATGTGTGAGCGAATACTTTGTCGCAGCGATAACAACTTGTTGTTGGCGCATCAATGCAGCAACTGGAGAAGGAGGTTCCTCGCCATGATGACGTGATTTTGGCATGACGATGAGCAACACGCGTTCTGAACGCTTCTGCGTAGAGATATGAAGTGACTGGCCAATTTCAGCGGTTGTTGGATCGCAAACGATGAGAACATTCTCGCCACGACGAATGTCCATACAGGTTTGAACAACCATATC
>Ga0208127_1000262_pt1 | contig 27060 bp, 18 predicted proteins | sample ETNtaG_6_FD_185751 | JGI IMG/M metagenome (GOLD analysis project Ga0208127, IMG submission 185751) | Marine microbial and viral communities from oxygen minimum zone, Eastern Pacific Ocean - ETNP201306SV45 (SPAdes) (version 2) | ecosystem: Environmental > Aquatic > Marine > Oceanic ... | reverse complement strand
TAAAGCAGTTGGGGAAAAACTCGATGTTGTCTTAAGTTGTCCTCCAGATCCAACACTTATTGCTGCTATGGAAGTAACCCAGCAGTTCTGGAATGAGACAGGATTGGTTAACACTGAGTTAACTGCATTTGATCAGGCAACTCACATCAACATGGCGTTGGGTATGGGTAATGAATTCAGAGGTGAACATGAGATTCACTGCTGGAGATGGGGTAGTGAAAGCGATCCAGGTGGAGAGAACTCCGGTTCAGCTCCATGGGAGACCTCACCGTTCAACTTCCCTAACTGGCATGACCCAGAACACTATGCCCTTCTAGAAGAAGCACGAACCACGGATGACGTTCCAACTCGTGCTGCACTCTATGCACAAGCCAGCATCATGGTTAATGAGCAAGTTCCGATCTACTTCTCTGGTGGTACAGCAACAGCTATTGCCACAGAAGCAGGACTCGGTGGGCTTGACTCATGGATCTTGCCAGATGGTGAAATAGGCATTGGCCACCCATCTGCTGAGGGCCGGTGGGGACAGGCCTACTGGTCAATGGACTAGTAGATAGTTAATAACGCAAAAGGGCGGGGTGAGATAAACCTCTCACCCCGCCCTTTGTGCGTAATTGGTGTTGAAGGAATAATTAGACGTGTTAAAAATGCTTGCTGCTCGATTTGTTCGGCTTATAGCAACCTTGCTCGCGGTATCGTTTTTGACCTTTTTTCTTGTAAACACACTTCCAGGCGATCCGATAAATGCGCTTATTCCTCCAGATGCTCAACAAGACAGAGAGTTTGTTGAACAGTTACGTGAAGAATACGGTCTCAATGATCCATTCATTGTCCGCTACGGAAATTGGCTTGGGGATGCAATAAACGGTGATTTAGGTAGGTCAGTCATCACTGATCAACTCGTTACCGATGAAATAAAGCACCGCATTCCGGTTACCGCTGAACTAGCAGTAGTTTCCATTGGTATTGCACTATTGTTAGCTATACCCCTTGGGGTAACTGCAGGATATAGACAAGGCAGTCGGGTGGATCAATCTATTTCTGCCATGGCGCAATTCCTTCTTAGCATCCCAAGCTTTATTGTTGGCTTAATCCTGATCTATTTTCTTTCCATTCGATTACGTTGGCTCCCAGCAACTGGATGGACACGCCTCACTGAAAGCGTTACTGGGAACATAAAGTCTGTAATTATGCCAGCGATATCACTCGCTCTTACAGAAATCGCGGTGTACACCCGCATTGTTCGTTCTGACATGATAAACACCCTTAAAGAGACCTATGTCTTGTCCGCTAAATCAAAAGGACTTAAAGATAGGTTTATTCTTTTCAGACACGCATTACGTCCAAGCTCTTTAACGCTAACGACAATCGTTGGGCTCAATATCGCCGGATTGATTGGCGGCACTGTTGTAATCGAACAACTTTTTGCACTGCCAGGACTAGGGAAACGTTTACTCGACGCAATTTTCCAAAGAGATTTCATCATGGTTCAAGGAGTTACCGTCTTCATGGCCTGCGTATATGTAGTAATTAATACCCTTGTTGATATTTTCTACATGATTATTGATCCAAGAATTAGGAGAAAATCCTAATGAAACTTTTCCGACGCCGATTTTCTTTCTGGGCAGTGTTCAAATCAATGAGCCTCTTAACGAAGATGTGCTTCTCATGGTTATTTGTACTTGCGCTCGCAGCAATATTTGCTGATTTAATTCCTGGTTTAGATGATCCGAACTACCAAGCTTGGCTATTTGATACAACAGGAAAAGAACTCCGTAACGACACCCCATCTTGGAATCATTTACTAGGAACAGATGTTAATGGACGCGATATATTGGCGCGACTTATCTATGGAGCACGAGTTTCGCTGGCGGTTGTTGCCTCTGGGGTGAGTTGCGGCGTCATTTTCGGTGGCCTCTTCGGATCTTTTGTAGGTTATGTCCGCGGTAAAAGAGAAGCAGCAGTTATGGCAGCAATCGATGTTGTTTTAGCTTTCCCCGGACTAGTTCTCTTACTCACCATAATTACCTTTGTTGGATCACGAGACTTGAAAGTACTATGTATCATCATCGGAGTTCTTTCAATTCCGGTTTATACAAGAGTGGCAAGAGCAAATGCTTTAACAATAAGTAGAAGAGAATTTGTCGCCGCAGCAGAGGCCTTAGGAACAAGACAAAGAACAATTCTTGTAAAAGAAATTGTTCCAAACGTCTTACCTACTGTCTTAGCTTATGCATTAGTCGCTGCTGCAGTACTTGTTGCACTTGAAGGCGCTCTCGCATTCTTAGGACTTAGTGTTGAATCTCCTGCTCCGTCATGGGGCAACATGATTAATCTGGCACGAGCAGATTTGCGTGTAACTATTTGGCCAGCTGTATGGCCGTCTCTAGCTCTCGTGTTTACCGTATTCTCATTGAATAATGTGGGCGACTTTATACGACAAAGAGCCCAAAAACGTGCTGCGGCTATTTAATTAGATTGAGCAGCCCATACCGCTGCTGCAACTACCACATCTTCAACTGCTAAACCTACAGACTTAAAAAGAGTTATCTCATCATTGTCTGCGCGGCCAACCTTTTCTAAACAGAGATCACTAAGGTCGCCCACAATTAAATCAAAGTCCCAATGATCTGAAGCGTCGGCAAAAATAAGCTCTCCGGCTTCATTCTCAGCAGCCTCTCTTTCATCTACAAAAACTGATGATTTGGTAATTAAATCAGTATCAACTTCTCTTCTTGCCGCTGAATATGAACCGACAAGATTGATATGAGCGCCATTTCGTACACTTTCCGTTGGAATTACCGGAGTAGTTGCAGAAGTGCACCCACATATAACATCGCATTCTGCGGCTTGTTCTGGGGTAGCAGCAAGAATCTTTCTTCCCTGACTATTCGCTGTTTCAACAAAGTTTGTAGTTGATTCTAAAGTTCGACCTGAAACAAAAATTGTTTCAATACTTGATCGGGCACTCAACATTGCATCAATATGCCCTTGAGCTTGTACCCCAGTTCCAAAAATTCCAAGCGAAGCAACTTCTGGCGGAGCCAACATCTCAGTAGCAACCCCTGATGCTGCGGGAGTTCGTAAAGCAGTTAAAGCTGACCCATCAAAAGTTGCTTGCGGACGTCCTGTATCTCTATCACATAACAGATAATGAGCATGGATAAGGGGTAAACCCTTTCCAGGGTTATCGCTTATCACCGTCACAGTTTTTATTCCTATCCCCATAGAGGTAACAGCTGGCATTAATAAAAGATCATCTGTTGTTCCAAGCGAAACTTGGGTTCTCGGATGCAACTTTCCTAAGTCTTTAAACGCTTCCTTTAAAGCTTTAATTGCAGAATCCATATCAACCACAGCACTAATTGCCGCGGCGTCAAAGTGTGGTAAAGCAGTCATCTCAGTTGAAACCCATTCCCAAGAGAATCACGCGAGTCAAGAACAAACGTGCTTGTTGCATAGTGGTAAGCCGATCCTTGAATTGTAGTAGTGACTGTATTTTCATCAGCAGAAACAACTTTCCCAATAAATTGCTCCCCCGCAACTCCTTCGTTGCGGAAGGGTTCGCCCATTGTAATCTGTTCTGACTCATAGAGAAGAGCCAACCGAGCAGACGTCCCTGACCCGCAGGGCGATCGGTCAACTTGTCCGTCGGCAAACACTGTCATATTCCTCTGATGTAAGGGATCAACCCCAACATCCTCATAAAAGATCGTTCCATACACTCCCGACAAACGACTCTCAGTTGGATGTTCTGCTCGAGAGTCATTTTTCAAAAGATCTTTTATCTCTCTGCCAAGAGAAACTAAAGCATCAATATTTTTAGCAACGGGTGAGAGTTCAAGGCTCGCTGTGTTAACTGAAGCGTAAAATGCGCCACCAAATGAAATATCAGTACTAACGATCCCCTGTGAAGTTTGTAAAGAAATATTTGTAGCAGAAACAAAACTAGGGACATTTTGAAAACAAATAGATTCAACTTTTGCATCTACAATTTTTGCTGTTGTTTTAAGCCGGCCAGAAGGAACATCAATTATGACATCGACTTCATTGCTTTCTATCTCAATTAATCCGGTATCAATTGCCCAAGTAGCAAGAGCGATTGTTCCATGGCCACAAGCAGTCGAAAATCCATCTTTATGAAAAAATACGACACCTAAATCGCCAGACTCATCATCGGCTGGTACAACAAATCCTCCATACATATCCGCATGGCCGCGAGGCTCATTTGTAAGAAACTGGCGAAAGTCATCAAGATTTTTCTCTGCCCATGACCGTTTATCTAAAACAGTGGTCCCTTCCATTGGGCCGATATCAACGATACGAAAAGGCTCGCCAGCCGTGTGGTAGTCAACACTGGTGATCGTCTCATTTGATTTAAGTACCATTAACTCATTCTAACGACGATGTTCACATGTGATATTGAGCGGGTGAGGAGAATCGAACTCCCGTCATCAGCTTGGGAAGCTGAGGTTCTACCATTGAACTACACCCGCATAAAATTAGGGATAATTGTTAATCACTATGAAGACCAAACACTATAGATTTCTTTTACCTCTTTTTCTTTTCCTATTAATTTTTGGGCTTTCTTCTTGCGCTAAACCTGAAAGACCAAGACTAGTTATTAGTGAGAATCCAATTAATGAAACAGCTGCTACTAGTTCTTTAGCCTTAGCAACTACCACTTCCGAAATTCAGCAACAAACTGAACCACCAGTTGAAGAGATTGAAGTCAATACTCGAACTCCGTTAACCATTCCAGTGGTCTCTGGATATGCAATAGTCAAAGAAAAAATTCCAGTTCTAGATATTTACGCTTCACCTGATTCTGACTCCATATATTCAGAAGGATTAACTAACCCTGGACCGTTTGAAGGGTCTCGCACGTTGCAAACGACTGGTGAAGTTGAGGGCAAATTTTTAGAAGTGATTCTTCCTCGTTTACCAAATGGATCAAAAGCCTGGGTTCTATCTAAAGACGTAGAAACTTTTTATAGCGACAAAAAAATAGTTGTTGATTTATCTGACAGAACAGCAAGAGTAATTACAGCAAAAGAATGTTCTGTATTTGGCTTATCTGAACTGTCTTTAACTGAATGTAAAAATTCAAACAACAAGGTTCTAGCTGAAGCCCCGGTTGCGATTGGGACAGACTCTACTCCGACCCCTCTACTTGATGCGGTTATTGACTACCTCTGGGAAAGATCAACTTCTTCCGTTTATTTCAGCCAAGTCTATGGTGATCGTATCTTTGGGTTAAATCAACATTCAGAAGTCTTAGAGGACTTCAACGGTAAACGACCAGCAATTGCTATACATAGCACTTCGTCTCCCGAATTAATAGGAGGGAAAGTTTCAAATGGTTGTATTCGTATGAAACCAGAAGATATTGAAATTTTTCTTGAGCATGTCACCTTAGGAATGAAGGTACAAATAGTTGAGTAGTGAAAATAAATTTACTAAGGACCCTCGTAGGGGAATCCAAGATCAACAGCAGTAACGAGAGGCCGGAACTCAATATTTGCTTCTGATGCTAATGCGCCACATGTCCCTCCTCGGTCCACCACAGGCAAAATCATTACTGGATCAGCGCCTAAATCACGAACAACCTGTGCCGCCTCCAAAGGAGAGGTTCCTCTGGTAACGGTGTCTTCGCAGATAACAACTTTGTCTCCGGGATATAGCGCACCCGCTAGACGACCTTCTACTCCATGATCTTTAGATTCTTTCCGGATACTAAAAGAACGCAACTCTCTTCCTTTAGCTGCTGCGACAGCAGCAATACCAAACGCTACTGGATCAGCGCCAGCGGTTAATCCTCCGATAGCGGTAACATCATCGGGGATAATTTCTAACGCTGCATTAGCAATCAGTAATATTCCTTCTGGTCTGCATGCAGTCTGTTTTGCATCGCAGAACCAAGTGCTCTTACGTCCACTTTTAAGAGTAAAGTCACCAGTTCGAATTGAATGTTCGAGTAGATGCTCAACCAGTTGTTCAAAAGTGTTATTCATCAATTTCAGACTACAGGTCTATATTTACAAAATTGATTCTGGAGTGTAGGCGACTGCACTGGGGTGTGTGCTGATAATTTTTGAAACCTTTTCAACTACTTGCTTTACTTGACCATTTGCATTTCCTGCGAAATTCATTGGGTCATTAAATAGGGAATCAAGATCGTCACGTTCAAGAGGTAAGCGTTCATCGTTTGCCAAACGATCAATAAAGTCATTTACAGAGTTTGGATTTTCTCGCCGTTCAATTGCAGATGATATTGCGTGCTCTTTAATTATTTCGTGGGCTTCCTCTCTCCCTATCCCCGCTTGCACCGCGGCGACAAGTATTCGAGTGGTGGCTAGAAAAGGCAAGTTTTGTTGAAGTTCGTGTTCAATCATTTTTGGAAACACTCCAAAATCATCAAGAACAGTTAAAAAGGTTTCAAATAACCCATCTATAGCGAAAAATGCATCAGGTATAGCGACCCTTCTTACAACAGAGCAACTTACATCTCCCTCATTCCATTGCTCTCCTACTAATCCACTAGTCATAGACAAGTGGCCGCGAAGGACGTTAGTTAAACCATTAATTCGTTCGCACGACCGGGCATTCATTTTGTGCGGCATTGCTGAAGAACCAACTTGGCCATCCTGAAAACCTTCGGTGACTAACTCATGGCCAGCCATAAGACGAATTGTGTGTGCAAGATTTGATGGTCCACTTGCTGTTTGAAATAAAGACGAAACAACTTCAAAGTCCAATGATCTTGGATAAACCTGTCCAACTGAGTCAAAAACTTTTTCAAAACCCAGATGTTTAGCAACTATTTGTTCTAGTTCAAATACTTTTGAGTTGTCACCGTCAAACAGATCCACCTGATCTTGCTGAGTCCCGACAGGTCCTTTAATTCCTCTAAGAGGATATGCATTTAGAAAGTCGTTGAGTCGATGATAAGAAATCAATAGTTCTTCTGCAGTTGAAGCAAATCTTTTCCCAAGAGTCGTGATTTGTGCAGGAACATTATGGGTACGTCCAACAATTGCTAAATGTTCGTGTTCTATTGCTAGAGCACTTAGTCGGGCTAAGGCAGCTACAACTCGGTCAATAATAATTTCTAGCCCTCTCCGAATTTGCAGTTGCTCAATGTTTTCGGTGAGATCACGAGAAGTCATCCCTTGATGTATTTGTTCATGTCCGGCAAGAGAACAAAATTCTTCTATTCGCGCTTTTACATCATGACGGGTTACTTTTTCTCGTTCGTTAATTGAAGGCAGATTAACTTCGTGAATTACTGCTTCGTAGTCTTCGATAGCTTTATCGCTTATTTCGATTCCTAATTGTTTTTGCGCTATGAGGATCGCTACCCAGAGTTGACGCTCAAAAACAATTTTTGATTCGCTTGAGAACAGCTCCGTCATGGCTGAACTCGCATATCGAGATGCAAGAACGTTTTCTATGCTCATGATTGAGCGCCTTTCGGAATCATTTCTCTGTATCTCGCTCTTCAAAATTTAAAACTTGTTTCCGTCCAGGCCCAACTCCAACCATTCCAATGGGGACACCAACCTGTTCTTCTATAAATGAAAGATAGTTTTCTGCTTCTGCCGGAAGATCAACTCGAGAAGTTATTTCAGAAATGTTGCATTTCCATCCTGGAAAAGTTTCATAAATGGGGGTTGCTTTATAGAGAAGATTTTGATTGTAAGGGAGTTGCTCATGCCTTTCGCCATCAATGTCATAAGCGACACAGATCTTTATCTCATTTAAATCATCCAGTACATCAAGTTTGGTTATGGCAAGCTCAGTTAATGAGTTCACTCTGGATGCATAACGTAACATCACTGCATCAACCCATCCGGGTCTTCTACGCCTTCCAGTATTAGTTCCATATTCATGGCCAACATCAACGAGGTGGTCTCCTACTGAGTCAAATAATTCAGTTGGGAATGGTCCTGCTCCTACTCGAGTTAAATAGGCCTTAGCCACACCGACAATTCGGTCAATGTTTTTAGGGCCAATACCTGCACCTACACATGCTCCACCGGACACAGGGTTTGATGAAGTAACAAAAGGGTAAGTTCCATGATCTAGATCAAGAAAAGTTGCCTGCGCTCCTTCTAAAAGAACCCTATTTCCTTTTTCTAGCTCTTCATGTATAAGGCTTACGCTGTCAGCAATATGGGGAATTAAGCGAGGCCGATAAGTGCTTAAGTACTCTTCTGCGATTACATCAGCATCAAGTGGGGGTTGGTCAAAAACTCGAGTAAGAACCTTGTTGTGGTATTCCAAGGTTGAACCAAGTTTTTCTTTAAACCCTTCTTCGTCTAGAAGATCCTGTACCCGGAGCCCCATTCGCATTGAACGATCAGCATAAGCTGGCCCGATTCCGCGTTTTGTTGTACCGATTTTATTCTCTCCTAAAAATTCCTCGTGAAGAGCATCAAGTTCTTGGTGGTACGGGAGAATCAGATGAGCGTTGCCGCTAATTTTAAGGTTTTCGGTTGATACTCCACGTTCTTCAAGCATGTCCATTTCGCTAATAAGTACCTTTGGGTCAACAACTACGCCGTTAGCGATTAAAGGTAGAACGTGGGGGTTGAGGATGCCGCTTGGTATTAATTGCAGTGCGAAGGTTTCACCATCAACTACTAGGGTATGGCCAGCATTATGTCCGCCTTGGTAGCGAACAACCATCGACATTTCGGCGGCAATGAGGTCAGTAAACTTACCTTTTCCCTCATCGCCCCACTGCGTACCGACAACTACGGTCGCAGACACGGCACCACTCCTATCCGACTAGGGTCCCTTACATACTTATTGTACTTAAAATTAATAGCGATCTAATCTATTTACGGCTGGAAAATTTCCGATTTTTTTAAATCTTGACTGTCTTAGACTCAACATTTTGCTTTTCCACATCCCCTGTGGAAAACCCCTATTTTCCCTTTATACAGTGGGGTACTATTGGGGATTGCAACATGTCTGTAACACAAAATTTCCTTGAAATTTGGGGGAAATATTTAGATTTTTAGCGTTTCTCTCTCCGGTAAATCACTACGCTTTGATCCATTGGAACGAGGTCTCTTCGGTAACTTCGGTGAACTTCTTCAACTGCTGCAGACCCTTCGGCACGAATTTGAGCAAGCTCGGTTTCTAATTGGTGTAGTCGATGTTCAAGTTCAATAACTTTTTTTACCCCAGCAAGGTTTAAGCCAGCAGAAGTTAATTCCGCAATTCTTTTTAGCATGGCGATATCAGTGTCGCTGTAGCGTCGGTTTCCCCCATTGGTTCGTGCTGGGTCAAGCAAGCCTTTTCTTTCATAAATACGGAGCGTTTGTGGATGCATATCTGCGAGTTCGGCAGCAACAGAAATAACGTAAATTGCTTGATCGGGATTCGGGCGAGAAAACGACATAATTCTTATCCTGTCATGTCTGAGGAGTCTTGTGAAGTTGAACTTTGATTAAGTATTTTTGAAACTTCTTCAACAGCGGCACGTTGTTTCTTGTTTAGTTTTGTAGGAACATCGACTTCAATTTTTGCAAGTAAATCACCAGTTTGGCGACTAGTTATGACTCCCTTACCTTTTATTCTGAAAGTCTGACCGCTTGGGGTTCCTGCGGGAATTTTCAAAGTAACATTCCCTCCATCTAGTGTTGGGACGATCACGTCAGATCCGAGAACTGCCTCAGGCCAAGTAATTCTGACGGTGATGGTTAAGTGGCGTCCTTGTCGGCCAAACACCGCATGAGGTTCAACGTTTATCCTTATAAATAAGTCACCGTTCGGGCCGTTGCTTCCTGGTCCACCTTTGCCTTTTAACCTAATTCTTTGGCCTGATTCCACACCGGAAGGTATTCGTACTTTTACTGCACGTGGGCGACGTTCTATCCCGGTGCTTCGACATGTTTGACAGGGATCATCTATCTGGTGACCTCGGCCTCCGCAAGTTCCACAGGGGCGACTAAATGAGAACGGCCCTTGGTTTTCAGCTTGTACGCCTCTTCCTGAACAGGAGGAACAAATCTTTGGTGTAGTGCCAGGTTTAGCTCCATTACCACCACATGTTGAACAAGCAGCATCGCTCGTGATATTTACCGTTGTTGTGATTCCATTAATCGACTCTAAAAACGGAAGAGTCAAAGTAGTTTCTAAGTCACTTCCTCGCCGTCCCCTATTGGACCCGCCTTGACCGAATAATCCGCCAAAGAGGTCTTCCATATTGATGCCCATTCCACCGGAAAAGTCTCCAGAGAAGCCTCCAGGAAATCCTCCACCCATCGGTCCGAGGCGTCGAGCCTCATCGTATTCTGCCCGTTTTTTTGAGTCTCCAAGGACGTCATAAGCAGCGGAAACTTCTTTGAAGCGTTCTTCAGCAGCTGAATCGCCAGGGTTCGCATCTGGATGGAGTTGTCGGGCAAGTTTACGGTAAGCCTTAGTTAGTTCTTTTTCTGAGATATTTCCATCAACACCGAGAACCTTGTAATAGTCTTTTTCAAACCATTCACGTTGAGCGGTCATGACGACTCCTTATTAACCGCGAACCTTGACCATGGCGGGGCGAAGTACGTGCTCACTCCAGATGTATCCACGTCTTAGAACTTCGATGACTATTTGTTCGTTGGAACCTTGATTCTCTTCTGATGCTTCGTGGAGTACTGCTTCATGGCAAGTTGGATCAAAAATTGAATCTAAAGGGTCAAGGACTTGTAAGCCAGAAGGTTCAAAAGCCGTGATAAGGGCTTCACGAATAGGCGCCACATCATTGGCACCATGTTCGATAGCCAAGTCACAGGCGTCAAGTACAGGTAAAAGTTTTTCAATCAATTCAGCTTGAGATCGAGCCCCAACCTCAGCGCTACGTTTCGCTGATTGTTTTCTAAAATTAGAAAATTCTGCAGTCACTCTTTGTAGGTCGTCAAGGTAGCTATCTCGTTCTGAAATTAACTGTGAGAGTTCATCCTTTTCGTCCTCTATAGGAGAATCTGCAGGGGTCTCTGTCTCGGAAGAGACAACTTCAGTTTCGTCAGCTTCAGCCTGTAGTTCTTCTTTTGATGAATCAGGGCTCACTGTTCATCAACAATTTCTGCATCTACTACATCATCGTCTACGTCATCAGAAGGACTTCCTGATGTGTTTTGTTCTGCAGCGGCTGCTTCATACAAGCGTTGACCGAATTCCTGACTAGCGACCATAAGCGCTTCGGTGGCACTGGCAATCGCTGCTGTGTCTTCACCTTCTAACGCTTCTTTAAGCGCAGCCAATTTTTCTTCAACGTTAGTTTTTTCGTCACCTGTTAGCTCTTCACCTTGATCAGATAAAAGTTTTTCGGTTTGGTAAACAAGATTGTCTGCGTTATTACGGGTTTCAACTTGTTCTTTCCGTTGCCGATCTTCTTCAGCATGCGATTCGGCATCTTTGACCATTTGATCAATGACGTCTTTATCGAGAGAAGATTGACCAGTGATCGTCATTGATTGCTCATTGTTTGTTGCTCGGTCTTTTGCTGAGACATGGACAATTCCGTTTGCATCAATATCAAATGTGACTTCAATTTGTGGAGTTCCGCGTGGTGCCGGCGGTAAATCGACTAGTTGAAACTTTCCTAATGTTTTGTTGAATTGTGACATTTCCCGTTCGCCTTGAAGTACATGGATTTCTACCGATGGCTGGTTGTCATCGGCGGTTGTGAATACTTCAGACTTAGAAATAGGGATCGTGGTGTTTCTTTCGATTAAGCGTGTCATGACGCCACCTTTGGTTTCTATTCCAAGCGATAACGGTGTGACATCAAGAAGAAGCACATCTTTAACTTCTCCAACTAAAACTCCGGCTTGAACTGCAGCTCCAATTGCTACGACTTCATCGGGGTTAACGTTTTTTGATGGCTCTCGACCAGTTATTTCTTGTACAAGCTCCGCAACAGCTGGCATCCTGGTTGAGCCACCAACCAAGATCACGTGATCAACTTCACCTTTAGTTAATCCGGCGTCGCTTACTGCTTGTTCAAAAGGTGAACGGCATCTTTCAAGAAGGTCAGAAGTTAATTCATGAAATTTTGCTCTTGTTAGTGAGTAGTCAAGATGAAGCGGACCCGAGTCTGTAGCGGTCACAAAGGGAAGGTTAATTTGTGTTTGCTGTACTTGGGAAAGTTCAATTTTGGCTTTTTCAGCAGCTTCTTTGAGGCGTTGTGCTGCCATTGGGTCGGCGTTTAAATCGACTCCGTGATCATTTTTAAATGAAGTTGCTAGCCACTCAATGATTTTTTCATCCCAGTCATCTCCGCCAAGATTTGTATCTCCGTGGGTTGCTTTTACTTCAAAAACTCCGTCGCCGATCTCTAATACGGAGACGTCAAAAGTTCCGCCACCTAAATCAAATACAAGGATTGTTTGGTCATCGTTGTCTTTTTCGAGGCCATAAGCGAGTGCGGCAGCTGTTGGTTCGTTAATAATGCGAAGAACTTCTAACCCAGCAATTTGCCCAGCTTCTTTTGTTGCGGTGCGTTGTGCGTCGTCAAAGTAGGCAGGCACAGTAATTACCGCTTGGGTAACGTCTGTTCCTAAATATGCTTCAGCGTCTCTTTTAAGTTTTTGAAGTGTTCGGGCAGAGATTTCTTGAGATGTGTAGTCTTTGCCGTCGATTTCTTGTTTCCAGGCTGTCCCCATATGGCGTTTAACGGAACGTATTGTTCTTTCTGGGTTAGTTATTGCTTGTCGTTTTGCTACTTCGCCAACAAGAACTTCGCCGTCTTTTGCGAAAGCGACAACTGATGGGGTGGTACGTGAGCCTTCTGCGTTGGCGATAACAACGGGTTCGCCCCCTTCAAGCACACTTACTACTGAGTTTGTAGTTCCAAGGTCAATTCCTACTGCTCTACTCATGATTTTCTCCTTCAAGTAGTGAAATTATTACTTCAGCTATTTTTTAGCTGTATAGCGTTGATATTTATATAGAGCATTTAAGGATAATGCTTAATTCTTTATATAACACCATTTCTTACTATATAACACTATATAAAGTTGAGTCTATTATTATCAACTTCTGGAGTGGTTTTTTATTCAAATATCTGCTGAACTGCATATATGGGTGTAAAAACTTCAACATTAGTTCTTGTCCGCCATGGACAATCAGAATGGAACGCCACTAATCAATTCACTGGTTGGTATGACTGTGATCTCACAAAAAAAGGTGTTACCGAAGCATTAGCAGGAGCAAAACTACTCAAAGAAGCAAAAGTGCTCCCTGAAGTTCTTCACACATCTCTTCAAAAAAGAGCAATTAAAACAGCTGACCTAATTATCGACGAACTTCAATGTACTGAAATACCTGTTAATCGAAGTTGGCGGTTAAACGAACGCCACTATGGGAATTTAACCGGGAAAGACAAAGCTGCTGTAGGAGAAGAATTTGGTGCTGACCAATTGCATGCATGGCGTCGCGGCTATGACACACCACCGCCACCAATTAGTCCAGACAATCCCTTCAATCCAAATAACGACCCGCAATACGAAGGTATAGAAGAAATTCCATTGACAGAATGTTTAGCTGACGTCGTCGAACGCCTACTTCCCTATTGGGAAAAAGAAATTCTTCCACAAGTACTTGAGAGAAAAACTGTCTTAGTCGTCGCTCATGGGAATAGCCTTCGAGCACTATGTAAGCATCTTGACGGAATCAGCGAAAAAGATATAGCAGATCTCAACATTCCAACTGGAACGCCACTGGTATATGAGCTAAACGACGAAGGCTTTCCATTACAAGCAATGCCTGTTCTTGATCGTTCATTAAACAGAGAAGCTGCACGCGCTGCCGCTGAAGCGGTTGCACGTCAAACAAATTAATCAGCTAGCCCATAACCAGGTGAACCATGTTCAGCTAGATCTAAGCCCTCTCTTTCTTCAGAAGCGGAAACTCGTAATCCAATTGTGGACTTAATTGTTTTGAAAAGTATGGCTGAGGTTCCAAGCACCCAAGTAGCAACAATTAAAGAACCTATTGCTTGAACGAGAAGTTGTTCAAAGCCTCCACCATAAAATAGTCCTGCATTTTCTCTGCCAAGAAATGCGTCGTCGTATCTAGCGAATAATCCCACAGCAAGAGTGCCCCACACACCACAAATACCGTGAACAGATACTGCTCCGACAGGATCGTCTATTCCTTTTCTTTCAATCATGATTATTGAGTAAACAACAATTATTCCACCTATTAATCCAGAAATAATCGCTCCTAAAAAGTTCAAGGCTCCTGTACCTGCAGTGATACTAACTAGGCCTGCTAATGCTCCGTTACCAGCCATTCCTACATCTAAGGAACCGGTTTTTTTCCAAATTACGAAACCAGAACTGAGAACTCCTGCTGCAGCAGCTAACAACGTTGTCATGATGGCGTGAGCTACCCATTCATCCATAGCTAACTCTGAACCAGCATTAAATCCGAACCATCCAAACCATAAGATGAAAACACCAATTGTCACGTAACCAATATTGTGACCAGGAATAGCTCTTGGATTACCGTTCGAATCGTATTTACCAAGTCTCGGCCCTAAAAATATGGCTCCCATAAGAGCCGCCCATCCACCGGTGCTATGAACGATGGTTGACCCTGCAAAATCACTAAATTTTGCGTCACCGATCGCAAGATCGCTTAATAAACCATCACCTTGCCAAAACATATGAACAACAACTGGGTAAATAAATCCAGTCATTACCGCACTAAAGATTAAATAGGCCGAAAATTTGGTTCTTTCCGCCATAGCTCCTGACGCGATCGTTACTGCAGTTGCGGCAAAAACCACTTGGAAAAAGAAAAACGATGGAGTTTCCAGTACATCACCACCATTAAGAAACGCTTCGGACATTCCTGATAAGAAAAATTTGTCACTGCCGAAGAAACTTCCTGCATCCGTTCCAAAAGCTAAACCAAACCCAACAGCCCAGAAAGCAAGCGCACCAATAGCCATATCCGCAAGGTTTTTCGCCATAATGTTGCCAATGTTTTTAGCTCGTGTTAACCCTGCCTCAACGAGAGCAAATCCTGCTTGCATTAAAAAGACAAGACATCCTGCGACGATAAGCCAAAGACTGGTGAGTAACGCATTGTTGTCACTAGGAGTTATTTCTGCAGCTGCAGCTGGCGTGGCAGAAATAAATAGGGCAGCACCTATACCTAATAACCCGAAACAAATCTTCCTTCTTCTTTTTTTGGCAACAGCATGAGCCATGATTACTACCTTTCAGATAAATACAACTCTGTGAAAGGTACGAGCGTTACGTTTCCAATCTGTTTCATACCGATGACAAGGAAACGACAATTCAGGTAGGCTTTTCACCTATCGCTTTAGGAAGATAAGGTTTGATCATGGCACAAAATAAACTTCGTTCTCATCACGCTGCCATCGGACTTGGTGTAGGGATTGCTTCAGTAACTGTTATTTCTGGCATAGCTGCTGCAATTACTGGATGGCACGATGATTCCGAAATAACTCGAGAAGTCTTTGACAATATTCCGGGTGCACTAAAAGTTGCTTTCTACACAGTGATCCCCGCCTTACTTATTTATGGATCCATTCTCTTTGCCAACCGGATGAAAAATTGGGAAAGAGGAACTCCGGATAATCGTGCAACTACAACTAAAAATGTAAAGAGAAGATTTGAAGATTTTCGAGCAGGGGTATACATGAAAACTCTGCTACGGGAGCCAGCCGCAGGAGTAATGCACTCCCTAATTTATTTCCCCTTTCTTATATTGTTAGCTGTCACCACTGTTCTTGAAATAAATCACCAAGTTCCAGAAAGTCTAAAATTTCTTCATGGTGACGTGTACCGGGCATACACCCTTGTTGGCGATGTCGCCGGTGTCCTATTCCTTATCGGCGTCGGTTGGGCAATACTAAGACGCTATGGACCCCGTAAATTCCGTCCATACAGGATTCGAATTAAATCAAAACCTGAGCATGCCGCAGGTCTCTTCATTCTTTTCATTCTGGGTATCACCGGTCTTGGGGCTGAAGCATTCCGTATCGCAATGCAATCAATTAATGGTTCCGGCACAGAGGCAGAAACCTGGTCAATAATTGGTTACCCACTTTCTTTATGGTTAGATGACATCGACTTTTTCGCCAACCAAATTCATGGATGGCATCAAGCTTGGTGGATAGCTCACGTTGTTTCATTCATGGCTTTCCTTGCTTTGTTACCAATCACGATGCTTCGACACATGTTTACTTCTCCTCTAAATATGTATTTAAAAGATCGAGATCGGCCAAAAGGTGCGATGAAAGCTATGCCGAACTTGATGGAAACAGAGTTAGAAACTTTTGGTGCTTCAACAATTGAAGATTTCACCTGGAAACAATTAATGGACACTGATTCATGCACCATGTGTGGGCGTTGCACAAGCGTTTGTCCTGCTCACGCCACTGGAAAACCACTTGATCCACGCGAAATCGTGCTTAAAACCGGTGAAGTTATGGCAGCAACCGGTGACCCCGTTGTTTCCCCACCCTTAGGAGTAGATGCAGAAATCACTATCCCAGCAAACTCCATGTTTGAAAGAATTACCGGCGAAGAACTTTGGGCTTGCACCAGTTGTCGGGCATGTGACGAAATATGTCCAGTGAACATAGAAATTCTGGACAAAATTCTTGATATGAGACGGTACCTCGCACTCATGGAATCAGATTTCCCTTCAGAACTAGGAACGGCTTTCCGTTCAATGGAAAACTCTGGTAACCCATGGGGGCTTTCCCAAAGCGATAGAGCTGAATGGGTCGGTGACCTTGAAGGCATCAAAGTCCTAGACGGCGGAGATCCTTTCGACTCTGAGTTCCTTTATTGGGTGGGTTGCGCAGGTGCGTTTGATGACAAAAACAAAAAAGTATCGCGGGCCATGGCACAACTGATGCAACGTGCCGGTGTGTCATTCTCCATACTTGGACCATCTGAAATGTGTACCGGTGACTCAGCTCGCCGTTCAGGAAATGAATACATTTTCCAGATGCTGGCAATGCAAAACATCGAAACACTCAACGAAATGGGTGTAAAAAAGATCGTTACACAATGCCCCCACTGCTTTAATACTTTGGCAAATGAATACCCCCAACTCGGCGGCCATTATGAAGTCGTTCACCACAGTCAGTTACTTGAGTGGCTAATTGATGCAGGAAAACTCGATGTCACAAACGCTCGTCTAGAAGAACGAATCGTTTATCACGATTCCTGTTACTTAGGTAGACACAATGACGTTTATAAAGCTCCACGCAAAGTAATAGGTTCACTCGGCGGCATTGAAGTTGTAGAAGCTGAACGGCAAGGAACAAAAGGAATGTGTTGTGGAGCCGGTGGAGCCCGCATGTGGATGGAAGAAAACACCGGAAAGAACATCAATGTCGAAAGATCACAAGAACTTCTTGCTACTGGAGCCACCCGTATCGCTACAGCATGCCCGTTCTGTTATGTGATGCTCGATGACGGGGTAAAAGGAGAAGGTGTGGAAGAAAGCGAAGTAAAAGTAGGCGACATTTCACTCCACGTATTAGACGCTCTTGAAGCCGGTGAAAGCTAAAAACCATCCGGAGTAGTTTAGAAATTCTCCCAATACCTACTTGGACGAGGTCCTTCTTGACCTCGATATTTTGAACCCAACTTGCTTGAACCATAAGGATTATCAGCAGCTGTTGTCATCTGAACAAAAGAAATCTGACCTATTTTCATGCCGGGATACAAAGTAATCGGCAAACTAGCGACATTGGATAACTCCAGCGTTAACTGACCATCCCAACCAGCATCAACGTAACCTGCAGTTGAATGAATAAGAAGACCGAGCCTACCCAAACTTGATTTACCTTCTAATCGGGCAACCAAGTCATCAGGGATACCAACCCTTTCAGAAGTTGAACCAAGAACAAATTCTCCTGGATGCAAAATAAATGGGTCGTCTTCACTAGAAGAAACTTCCTCAGTTAACTCAGACAAGTCTTTACGAACATCAATGAGCCCCATTGTGTGGTTACGGAAAACCAAGAAACGGTGATCAAGATGCAAATCAACTGATGACGGTTGAACACACGCATCATCAAAGGGATCAATAATGATGCGGCCAGCGGCAACTGCTTCCCGAATAGATCGATCAGAAAGAATCATGAGTCAGATTTTGCTCGCCGGTTTAACCCGTGACCAAAAACATCTCTAATCAAAGGCTCGTAATGTTCAATCGGATTAGATTGATATTTCGGATCAAACGCTGGGCCGTCATATTCCGCACAAAATTCTTCACACCTGTCGTAATACTGATGGCCGCTGAAACGATCACGAGTATTACGATCCAAACCAATGTGATGCCAGAAGTAGTAGCCCTGGAAAATTCCATGGTGTTCAACCATCCAATGGTTTGCTTCTGAAACAAAAGGTTTAACGATGGCAGCAGCAATTTCAGGATGATTAAAAGGAGCTAAAGGATCGCCCAGATCATGGAGTAACGCACACAAGACATATTCATCATCACGTCCGTCTCTTTCCGCTCGAGTGGCAGTTTGAACACTATGTTCAAGACGATCAACAGGGAACCCCCCATAGTCATTTCGTAGATGTTCCATTTGTTCAAGTATTCGGTCTGGGAGACTGCCCTCAAGTTCACCACGTTGGGACATAATGAGATCCCAGTCTTCTTTTGTTGACTCCTCGAAAGAAGTAAACGAAGCTCTTGGTGGCTCTATTAAATCAGTCATTTTGCACCCTTTCTAAAATTAAGTGCTCTTAATTTCAGTGTAGGTCACAGGAAACAAAATTTGAATTCCGGCTTTGCTACTTACCCACTTACCCTTTCAATACAAGAATAAGTGGGTGAATAATTTAATTATCCAGTTGGGTTTGGTGTTGTTGGGCAGTTCGCAGCTGGCGAGGGAGCAAATACTCGAGGCTCAGTTTCAGAGGAATAATAGGTTGTTCCAGAAACCGAAAGGGACCAGGCCACATACCATTCTTGACCGTTACTGACTTGGAAATTTACTGCCTTTTGGTCGCCAGCATCAATGAGAACTTCTTTCGTATTAGATAATTCTCCATCAATGTAAAGCACTGTTGTGGCCGTAGAATTCCACACAGATTTTTCATTATTAAGAACCATACGTACGGATTCCGAACCACAATTTGGTTCAGTTGTTAAACCAAAATTGAATTCGTAGGGGCAACTAATCGCCATTGTGGATTCAATTACCTTAGATGCGGTAATTGATTTACCGCCTGTGCTTAATGCGGTTGCGAGTATTTCAACACTGATCATTTTGCCAGGATCCGGGATAGGAATATCTATAAGGTAAGGGTCAGTAGAGCCTTCTCCTACTTCCTGTGTCGTAGAAAGTGCATCAAGTTTCGGAGCTGATGTAGTTGAACCATCAAAAACATTTACTTGATAGCTTGCATGGAAATCTGATCGAGAATTATTAAGAGTTAATTCAATAATTTTCGGATCAGCACCACATTGTGCAACCAGAGTGACTGTTGGATCAAAGGCGGTAGGTTCGCCTTCACAATCTGTGTAGACCTCTTCTGCTGCTGAACCCCATCCAGATTGATCGGAATGAAGTGATTCAACCCGGATTTCATATGTCATCCTCTTTTCGCCATTTTTAGTGATTGAGATTTCTTTATCGAAGCCGGCGGGGAGAGTTGACCAGTCTCTAATAGTTGTTTCGGTTTCAACACCGTTCATTCCTTTTTCTATTGCCACAAGTTTGTATCGGATATCTACTTCGGAGTCACTGTTATTTACTGTGAAACTCACAGAAGCGTCATTGTCTACACCGCACTCAAATGATGTAGAAGTTGAAGGAGAAAAATCTGGGCACGTTTTTACAGGGAATAAGAGCGAATCCCCAAAAACATCGTTTAGGGAATAAACACTAATAGCGATTGGTTTACCTTCATTGATGGTAAGAGTTTCGGTATATGTGGCACCCGGAACAACATTGGTTCGATTCAGATTTGTTACCATCATCATTCCTGCGGTAGTGGTGATTTTTACTGTGTTGCCGTCGGTTGCTGGATCAGAGTTATTAGTTGTAAGCGTGGAGTTTGAGTTATCTACTGTGAAGGTAACGGTGACTGCATCGTTTGATACGCAGGCAATAGTTCCACTAACTGTTGGTGCGAAAACAGGTTCCACACAATCCAACGTCATATCGTCTGAGGCCGATTCAGGAATTCGATAAGGCCCGAAACTTCCAGCAGTAGCGCCAGCGACTTGCCAAGTAACTCCCCATTTAGAGTCCTCTGGGATATTTAAATCCGCATTCGTTAACGTGACAGTTCCAGCTGCTGGAACAGCTTTAGTGATTGATGTTTGGTTCACACCATTCACAATTGGGGTAATAGTGAAATTCGCTATCTGATTTGACTCAGTATTGTCCAGAACTACTGAAACGCCGTCACCTGCACAATTGATTTCTGCTTCAACCTGAACACATAAAACATTGATCGCGTCATTAGCGGATTGATTCAAAATCACTTCGCTGTAATCAGTTGCATTGACAACACCATTTAAAGAGCCTTGTCCTTCAATCACAAGATAAAGCAACGTATCTGCCGCTGGGATTGTGATTGCGGTTCCATAAGCGGTGGGGCCCGCCCCGTCAGCAACAACTTGCGATGCTGACTGTGCGGTTACGTGAGTGACTGTTCCCGACGGATTGACAGTGTAAACATTGACAACAAAATTCGAGTCAATCTTTGAAGTTCTGTTATCTAGGTTTACAACGATGGTTCCGGCCGCACAATCAATATCGACCGTAGCGGTCGGGGCAAATACGAAATCTCCAACTACGCCGGCATCAACTCGATGAACACTGCCGTCACAACTCACAGTAAAGGGTGACGACATGGAGTTGACCGCAGCTGAAAGTTCTGTATCCGAATCCAATACTGCTGCATTCACATTGTCAGGGTTATTTTGAACGGTGTATCCAGTAGGGGTGAAACCGGTTGGCCAAGTTGCATCTGAATAGTTAAATTCGGCTTGCCACGTAATTGTTCCACCACTGTTGTCTTTACAAGGAAGGTTGGCTTCCCACTTATAATTCGTGTCATTGGTGCCGCTCATTACGGCATGATCCTCATATCTCATTCCACCTGGCAAATGAACGGTGTTGCCAGCTGAATCCAAGTAGGGAGTTATATTCGTGAACGTAACGTCATACCCGGTTACATGTGGCTCCTTCCCAGCTTCTACCGCAGTCCGGTTGCCGTCTTTGTTGAAATCAACCCACATGTATCCATAAACATCACCAAATTCAAGAGGGACGCTAAGAATCGAAACCGCACACCCCATACCATCGTTCTGTCCTGAAGGTGGAAGACTTCCCGCGTTAGAAAAAGTAACTTTTTGAGTGTTATCAGTGATATCAATAGAGTCAAGATCTAATTTGACTACTGTTCCCGTATCGCCACCATTACTGTTAGTTGCGGTGGCACCATTACTGGAGAAGAAAACTGCAGGATCACCGTTGTTGTCTGTAACTTTGTAAGCCGCCCCGTATCCCTCATCAGGCATGGCGGTGCCGTCAGAAAATTCATAATTAACGAATTTTGTGATGGTGTTCCCAGCGACATCATAAACATAGACACCTGAATTTCCTTTGTATGGCGGATCTATTCCTATGAGGTATGTTTTTTCTCCCGTACCTAAATCTTCAGTTACCGCAATCAGGTCTGATCCTCTCATAGTTGAGGCTCCGATAGAAGGGGTGAGGGTCGGTATGTTTACGTCGGTTACGTCCCAGTGATTTTGGTTTGCCTGCGCGTTGATTTGCGCTGCAGTAATCGTGGCGACACCGCCACCTGTTGTCCAATAATAGAAGTTTCCATCATCGTCAAAAGTACCGTTGTTGGACCACCCACCTGTAGTTCCGTTGGTGGGTAGTTGGAAGACGTATTCAAATTTTTCGTCATCGAAACGAACTAGATATGTTCTCTCGTCTTCAAATACCATCAAGCCATAGGCTTCATCTGTCGTGGGATGAATAGCAGTCCCATTTACTTTTTCATAGTTGTTAGCAGCATTTCCATCACTTGACGTCATGGTTAAAGGCATCTCCCAAAGAGTATTAAACCCGCCTGATGCCGGATCTAACACAACTACATCAAAAGCCGTTTCGGCCTCATTCCTCCGTACTTGTATCGGACCATTAATTTCAGGTGAGCTACAAGGAAACGGATCTATCGCTGCTTCTTCAGGGATTACACAATCATCTGCACTGGCAGTATGGGTGGTAGGTGTTTCTCCTATCTCACCAATCTTAAGTACGATTTCATCGTTTGGATTGACGACCAAAGTAATGTCTTGGATAGAGTCATTTTCCGGAGAATCTGTCCCATGAGGAATCGTTTTTATAGTTTGGGTAATTCCCGCAACGATTGCTTCGAAATTTGCATCAACATTTGAGGTGCTGTTATTTATCGCAACAACGATTTCGTAGTTGTCTCCTACGGTTGCACAAGCACCAACGCTATGGGTTGCGTTAAAAATCGTTTCTTCGGCAAAATCCCCATCACAGGTTGCTGTATTGAGTGTGCCACCGCTTGGAATCAGCTCTAGAATTTTGTTGCCATCGTTAGGATTTTTAATTTCCACAGACCATGTTTGATCTTTTTCGATATCAACAGTGAGAATCAATTTTCCTTGAACGCCATCTTTTTGACCTGGGACACTCATTTTTGTTGTTCCATCTAAGGTCGGATTAGCGGTGGAACCGGTACTGGAATACTTATCTCCAGTAACAGCTACATTGTTAATTTTTGCCGTAATCAGGACATTTTGAGGATTCTCATCTGTATTAAAAATTGAAATAGGGAAAGTAGAACCCTTACCGTCTGGGTCAGCAAGATTGCAGTCCGGCGGCCACGTTGAAGCGACTAGAGAACCTAAACGAGGTGGCGGATCATAAGGACATCCTGCTCCATCATTGTCAGAAGTTACTGCAGTTTTACCGACATGAGTTATGTCAAAACTATTCGGAGAAACAATAGTGATATTTCCATTACTGTTCGGATCTGGCAGTTCAACCTGAATCATTTGACCAGATTTATTTGCCGTGAAATATATGTATGTTTTGTCGTCACCTAATTTGAAGTTATATGACGCACCAAACGTGTCTTTTTTAGCCTCTGCTTCTGCAGGTATAGATACGCCAGCAATTTTGGCGGTACTCGGCCCGTCAGCTTGACCTAAAAATATTGTTCCCGTTGTTCCAGAACTATCCGGATGTAATGCAATGAGATCATAAATTTGGGTTCCATTTTTATTGTTTTGTCCAGCACCAGGACTATAAGAACCAGTCCAAGAAATTCCTTCTCTGATCCAAGAGAAATCTTTTGGTCCACCACGATCATTATCCGTTCGTGTTTGTTCTTTTTGAACAAGCGGGATTGCAGCGCCTTCTGCTCTGTAGAGAAGAACGTTATAAGGCGCAGATTTAAAGAAATTTCCACCCATCACTACTTTCGGATGCCCGTCCTCAGTTTCATAGTAGGTAGCAGCATTAATACTCGTTGGGTTATCAGCGAGTTCTGCGATTGCACGCATCGTTCCAAGCTCACCCTCCGCTGGGGGAATTAATTGAACATAATATGCGGATGCTTTTCCCTTTTTCGGTTGAATTGCAACATACGCGTTGCCATAAGGATCCATAGCAAGACCGTTTACTTGCTCAAAGTTGCTTTTTAAAAATATGTCAGCGGATAGTAATGTTTCTCCGTTGTCGTTCTTTAATCCTCCATTTAAAGCTGGAGCCCAAGTACCCACAACATCATATTTTTCAGTGCCAGCGTTATATCTCGCTAGCTGTAAATGAATATGTTTATCTGGGTCAATACCAAGATCCGTTATCTCTGAAGGGACTTTTCCATCACCACCGTTGAATAAGTTCTTTGATTGTTTCTCTGAGTTCGCCCACATCATTTGATACGGGAAGCCCCCACGCCCTTCAGAAGAACAAGTAAACCCAGTATCGGAAGGTAAATCTTCAACAGACGCACCCGCGGTACGAGTGGTTTGAGGGACAACAACGACAAGCGTTGCAGCAACAGCAAGAGCCAATACCCCAATTAGAAAGTTTCTCTGCAATCTAAAAAAAGTACTAATCATTGAATTAACCTTTGTCATTTTTATTCTTCCTCAGAGTTAGTTATTTCAGAGTCATCAACCTCAGCCAAGGTTTCTTCTCTAAACAAGGCAACCCCGATAGGAGCAAGAGAACTTATTAGAGGTTTCATGAAACGCTGTTTCGCAACAAGTCGAATCATGGAAGTATCAATGTTCTCTTTACGTGCAGTTTCTTCAATATTTTCAAGATCTGATGCTTCAGCAACTGCTACCCAAGAATTGCCAATCTTTGCCTCAACAACATAAGAAGTTGACTTAAAGATGCTCAATGGCACATGCCAGGTAACGAGCGTGATAAGGCCTTGTGAATCAGAAAGCTCTTCTGCATTAGCAACCGGTATTTCATGCACCGGAAGACTTTCGTCAGGTCCGTAAATTATTGTGGAATGGGTCTGTGCTTGATTAGTTTCTTTTCCAAACACAATTCCAAGATGTAATTCTTTGTGTGTGTCTTTACCTAATAAGACATCAAAGTGGTCGGCTTCGTCTTCACGTATAAATCGTGAATACCAAGGAGTTTCAACTACCTCTTCATCTTCTTGATCCCAAGACTCAGTTGAGATATTTGTAAACCCTTCAACATCTATAGCAGACGGGGAAATCGTGATTGCTATTAAGCGTGGAGTGCTTCTTCTCTTATAGAACAAGAATAAGAAGAACATGCCAGCAGCAAATCCAAGAATTCCAATAATTAACCACAGCCACCAGTAACTCTGAGCTTCTTTTTCAGGGCCTTTTTCAGTCGGTGCTGAAGTCGTTGTTGTAGGGATGGTTGTTGATGTGACAGGTGGAACTACGCCTTCGTCACCTGGGCAAGATGGATCTAATACGCAGCCTTCTGGCTCCATGCCATCAATTGTTCCGTCTTCGTCACAATCTTTAATAGTTATACATCCTGGTTCTTCATCAGGGTCATCAATCGAGTCGTTGTCGCAGTCTGCGAAATGGACACATCCTGGTTCTTCGTCTGGGTCAAGAATCGAGTCACCATCACAATCTGGTTTAGCTGCACATCCTGGTTCTTCGTCTGGATCAAGGATGCTGTCGCCGTCACAGTCTGGGATGGTTATACATCCTGGTTCTTCGTCTGGATCTAAGAGTCCGTCGCTGTCACAGTCTGGGATGGTTATACATCCTGGTTCTTCGTCTGGATCAAGAATTGTGTCGTTGTCACAGTCTGCAATCTTCGCGCATCCTGGTTCTTCGTCTGGATCAAGGATGCCGTCGCCGTCACAGTCTGGGATGGTTATACATCCTGGTTCTTCGTCTGGATCTAAGAGTCCATCCTCGTCACAATCGCTAAGTGTTACACATCCCGGTTCTTCGTTTGGATCTGAAATACCATCTCCATCACAATCACCAAGCGTGATACACATTGGGATTTCATCAGGATCTGGGATGCCGTCGCCGTCACAATCTGGAGACGTCACACATATCGGAATTTCAGCGCCATCAATTATTCCATCATCATCACAGTCAGGATCAGTGATACATGATTCAGTTGGCTCATCCCCATCGGGGAGACCGTCGTTGTCACAGTCAGGGTTAGTTATACATTCAACAGTTGGTTCTTCGTTGTCGCGAAGGCCATCGTCATCACAGTCTGGGTCGTCTGGACAAGGGTCTTCACTATCAAGGATGTAATCATCATCTCGATCAGGTTCATCATCAAGAATAGTTGCGGCAACAACTTGTGAAGCAACTACATCGAAATTATCATCTGATTCAGAACCTGAAATTGAGACAGTAATGTCAGCTGGTTGGTCTTTATCGATAATGACATCGTCGACACCAACAAGAACCACTTCTTGTGGGACATTCCAATTTTCTGGTGTGAAGGTAACGGAATTGCTGACGGTAGCTTCTTCTGTGTCGCTTGATTCGATAGTTAACACAACATCTTCATAAGGTTCAGCCGTAAGAATCACGGTGAAGATATCTGTTGTTCCATTTTCATTTACAACAGTTGAACCTTCGGTTTCAGTAATTATGAATCCTGCAAAATCATCATCAAGGTTTGTTCCTTCAACTGTTTCTGGAGATACAGCATCGAAATCGTCATCAGAGTTATTCGGATTGATTGAAACGGCAATTTCATAAATTTCGGTGCCATCAATAACGTAATCGTTGGCTCCAGTAACTGTTACGTCTTGAGGGACATTCCAGTTGGCTGGGGTAAATGTGAGCGTAGTCACGGATACTGAAGCTTCATCAGATGCTCCAGCAGTGAAGATAAACTTTTCGAGACCAGAAGAACTTGGGTTAGCTGGTTGACTAATATTTATTTCAACATTGCTTGATGGTTGTGCGGTTAGGACAACACCAAAGGTGTCTGAAGTTCCTGATTCTTGAACAGTGGTATCGCCACCAGTTTCGATAATTTCAAATCCTGCAACATCATTATCAATAGTTTGGACAGTTACTGTTTGATCGGCAAGAGCATCAAAATCGTTATCAGAATTAGCATCATCAACAGAGATTGTGAGAGTTGAATTTTGGTTTCCATCGATAATGAATTCATCAACAGCAGTTACTTGAACACTTTGAGCTGTGTTCCAATTATTCGTAGTGAAGGTGACTGTGCTGGTTGCACTTGATTCTGTATTGTCGCTAGACACAATGGTGAGAACTACGTCTGACACTGGTTGAGCGGTAAGAACAATAGTAAATGTGTCATTTACACCAGACTCATTCACACTGGTAGACCCATCGGTTTCGGTGACAGTAAATCCGGCGGTGTCGTTATCAAGAGTTGAAACATTCACGGATTGATCTGGGGTGAGAGCAAACTCTGAATTAGAGTTCGCATCATCAATACTTACGGTGATCGCTGCAGTAATTGTTCCATCAATTAAGAAGTCATCAACACCAGTAACCGTAACGGTTTGTGGCGTATTCCAATTTCCG
>Ga0208127_1000259_pt1 | contig 27219 bp, 20 predicted proteins | sample ETNtaG_6_FD_185751 | JGI IMG/M metagenome (GOLD analysis project Ga0208127, IMG submission 185751) | Marine microbial and viral communities from oxygen minimum zone, Eastern Pacific Ocean - ETNP201306SV45 (SPAdes) (version 2) | ecosystem: Environmental > Aquatic > Marine > Oceanic ... | reverse complement strand
CTTGAGACGGCGATACATGGATGCGGGCTTACGTGCCATAATCAGTCCTCCAAGCATCCCTCCGACTCGTGCTCCCTTTATCATCTCTCCGATGTGAAGTCGCCAACCACTTGCTTGAAAATTTGGTCATATTGATGGGAAGGAACTTAATCATTCAACGCTACCAGTGGTCATGGCGAGTGGCTGGAGGAAGTTGCTCGAGGAAGAATCTGAGCACCAGTGGCTCGCTGTGGGGTTATTCTTCGTTTTCATCATCATCGGTGGTTTCCTCATCGGTGGAACAAGTTCTCTAGAAGGCATGGTTCTTGGAACCGATCCATCGCATGATTTGGTCTTCGAAGAAGGTGAATTCCTTCTTGAAATCGATTATCACGAGGATACTTCGTGGAGCCAAGCTCATAGCGCCATTCTCAAGACCAGTACGGGTTTGAAGATGTATCAACAAATGGATTCGGACGATGTTGACGATATCTTACCGGAGAATGACCCACGTATTGCGGACATCACATTGTTCACAGCAGACGAGGATGGGGCCGTGACATTCTCTTCTTCCCTGAACACGCTTTCGACCTATGTCAAGGGTCAACCAATCTCCAATCAGATATTGGATGATGGCTATGGTTCTGAATTTGGTATCACCTCGATGGCATCGGACTCGAGTTCCCTGCTTAACAATCGTTTGTTGGTCACATCTGAGGATGGTGGATCGGGTCTTCGTGGCTTGAACGGACAAGGCCTTGTTACGATCAGTTCTGCGATTCAAAGTTCTTTGATATGGGACGAGGTTGTATATCTTACCGATTCGACCTTCCTCGTTGTAGGATCGTACACAGTCCAACTTCAATCACAAAGCCCTGCGTCACCTTCGACTCAAATCGTTCTGGCACATGTGTACTGGGACGGTGGCTCAACGGCGCCTCAGGTGATTCGTCAATCGATGGGGAACGGTAGTGAAATACATTCCATCAGCCGAACTTCTGGAGGAGGAGCAGTCGTTGCAACGAACGAAGATCTTTACATCGCTTCAGCCGACTCGATTGAAACGATGAATTATCCCTCGAACGTTATGATTTACGAATGTGAACATCACCGAGTTTGGCTTTTTGGTGAGCGAGGGAGTGAATCGATCCTACGTATTGATCTGGAAACGGGCGATGCTTCGTCAAAGAACCTCGCTTACCCGTTCCCACTGCAAGCAACATCGGGAATGGTTGAGGAGGGAACACTCTACATTCATGGTTTCGATGCACAGGGGGAGTCGGATCGAGTTTCGCTTGACTTATCCATCGAAGGTTCGCTTTCATCCGGACGAGGTTTACTCAACTTTGGATTCATTCTTGTCGGCGTGATCATGATTGCAACACAGGTCTACATGATGGTCGAGAAAGCAATGCGCGCGAAGAAAGCATAAGACACGGACTTTTCCGAACCTTAATCACCTCTCGTCATTAGGCCTAATCCTGCATACTGCAAGGAGGGTGTTTCAATGGCAAAAAGGAGTATGATGGACCAATTCCATGAACTCAAGGAAGCCAATCCAGAAACAATTCTCTTTTTCCGAATGGGTGATTTTTATGAGTTGTTTCATGCTGATGCAGAAATAGGTTCCAATGTGCTTGGTCTCGCCTTGACTTCCCGAGACAAAAACGCGGAGCAGCCCATCCCTATGGCAGGATTTCCGTGGCATCAACTTGAGGAGAATCTTCGATTGATGCTTCGTGCAGGATACAAGGTGACTGTCGCCGAACAAGAGGAAGAGTTGCGTGAAGGTGCCAAACTTCTGGAGCGCGTTGTGACACGAATTTACACACCAGGTTCACTGTATGAAGAATCGCTTATCGGTTCGGATGCATCTGCATTGCTCTGCAGTTTACTGGTTACAGATGAATCAACGGCGATTGCAATGATCGATGCCTCAACAGGACAAGCTTGGGCTGTAGCATTTGAAGGTGAAGGCAGGTGGGCCTCACTTTACGATGAAATCATGCGATGGAATCCAAGTGAATTGGTTATCACGCCTCGAGATGCTGAGCGCAGTGAGTTTCTTCATCTTCTTGGAATGCTTGATTCTGTTGTTGTAAGTCAACATTCAGTGCAACCAAAGCGAGCCAATCAGCGTCTCAAGGCGATGCTTGAAGTCAACGATCTCGGCCATCTTGACCTTGGACAATCTCCTGAAGCGTTGGAAGCAACAGCTCTTGCAGCCGATTATCTTGCTTCTGTCCATCGTCATGATGACATTGCCATTCGAGATGTCGAGATTCAGGAAACATCTGAAGGCATGGTCCTCGATCAAACCACACTACGTAATCTTGAGATTACACAAACATTGGCAGGAGAATACGAAGGTTCACTGTTGTGGGCGATGAACAAATGTCGGACGGCAATGGGTCGCCGTTGTCTCAAGTCTTGGCTTCTACGTCCTCTTTCCAATGTTGATGCAATACAGGCACGCCATGCATCGGTCGGTGCGCTTATGCGCTCATCAAAACGCTTGGACCTTCTTCGTGAAAATCTCAAGGGGATGCTCGATCTTGAGCGGCTCTCAACGCAGTTGAAGTACAATCGATCAAATGCTCGTGATTTACTTGCAACTGCAAACGCTATAGAACGACTTCCTGCAATACAACGTCTTTGTAACGAAACGGAAGATGGGCTCCTATCTCACCTTGTTGAGGATCTTCATTTGCTCGCTGATGTCGCTGAAGACATCCATCGTACCTTGGTCGATGAAGTTCCGTTAGGTTTGCGGGATGGTGGATTGATTCGTCCTGGTATCCACGAAGAACTGGACCGTTACCGTAATGCTTCTCAGCAAGGCCATTCTTGGTTTTCCGATTTGGAAGCAACATTGCGAAGTGAACTGAACATTCCGAGTTTGAAGGTTCGTATGAATCGACAAATTGGTTGGTTCATTGAGGTTACAGCAACGCATGCCGATAAAGTGCCTGAAGAATGGACGAGAAAACAGCAGATGACCAATGGCAATAGATACGTTACCGATGAACTTCGAGAACAAGACGATCTCCTTCTTACTGCGGAAAGTAAATCCAAGGCAATAGAATATGCACTCTTTTGTGAATTACGAGACCGTGTTCGAACGCATGCCAATCAGCTTGCTCAGATCGCTTCACGTGTTGCTGCAATCGATGTTTTGCAGTGTTTTGCCTCGACTGCTCGTCAGCGTTCGTGGGTGAAACCGGTATTGGTCGATGGACGCAAAATGGTTCTGAATAACGCCCGCCATCCTGTTCTTGAGGTTCAGCAAGGATTTGTTCCTAACGATGTTGTCATGGATGAGAAGCGTCACTTTTTGTTGATTACTGGCCCGAATATGGGTGGTAAATCGACCTATTTGCGAACGGTTGCACTCGTGAGTATTCTAAGTCAAGCAGGTTGTTTTGTTCCTGCAGAAAAGGCACGTCTCGGTTTAATTGATCGAATCTTTACACGAGTGGGAGCAAGCGATGACTTGCGACGAGGGCGCTCAACCTTCATGATGGAAATGATCGAAGTGGCCCATATCCTGCGTCGAGCGACACCGAACTCGCTTCTTTTACTCGACGAGATCGGTCGTGGAACCTCAACGTTTGATGGATTATCCATTGCTTGGGCTGTCACGGAAGATGTCTGTAATCGAATTGGTGCTCGAAGCCTCTTTGCAACGCATTATCATCAACTTGTTGGACTCGAGGCCGAAGTGCCAGGACTTGCCAATGTTCACGTTCAAGTGGCGCAAAAGGATGGAACGCTTCGTTTCCTCCATACCGTTGCTGATGGACCATGTGACGAATCGTATGGTGTTCAGGTTGCAGCGTTGGCTGGGCTTCCACGTAGTGTCGTCGAACGAGCTACAGACTTACTTGCATTCCTCGAAAAGCAAGCACAAGGGGCCAAAGCTGGAAGAGATGGCGCGCCAACCACACGCGAACAAGGGCAATCCTCGCTCTTGGGTTACTTTGCTGCTGCAGCAATGCAAACCAGCGAACAGAATGGGTCGTCGATTTCGAAAACACAGGAAGACGTTCTCTCGACGCTTGCAACGCTCAATCTTGATGATCTTTCACCACGAGATGCATTTGCATTGATTGAACGGTTGCAAAACCAACTGGAGAGTGAATAAGGTGAGTGAACCGAAGAGGATTCAACAACTTGATGATTTCACCATCGGCCATATTGCTGCAGGTGAAGTTGTTGAACGTCCAGCTCAAGTTGTCAAAGAGTTGCTTGAGAATTCGCTCGATGCAGGCTCGACTTCGATTCATGTTGAAATTGAGCGAGGAGGTTTTGATCTCATCCGAATCGAAGACAATGGGAGTGGTATTCACGAGAATGATTTGGAATTAGCATTGTCTCGACATGCGACATCCAAATTGAGCCAGCCTGAGGATTTGAACGAAATCCACACCCTCGGATTTCGTGGCGAAGCACTCGCAAGTATCGGTGTTGTATCTCGATTGACCGTCTCTTCTCGACCAGCCGGCCAGGAAGGCCGAAGCATCTCGATGGAAGATGGAATCCAGCAATCGTTGGAGCCAATAGGTATGGCCAATGGTACGGTTGTTACGGTTGAGCATCTTTTCCAAAACACACCTGTACGTCTTGGATTCCAACGTCGTCCTGCTACGGAACATGCACGAATAGTCGAGGTGGTTGTTGCTCATGCGATAGCCCATCCCAATGTTGCTTTTCGATGCACCATCGATGGTCGTTCAACATTGAACCTGCCTGTGAGCGAATCGATCGAAGATCGTCTGTATGATGTATTGGGAGGCCAATCATCCAACCTGCTTCCATTGGTTCTTCCACACCAAGATTCGGATGTGCCTGGTGATGAATCATGGACGGGATACATCAGCGCACCTGATATTTCACGAGGAAAGGGCGATGAAATTCACATCTTTGTTAACGATCGGCCGGTCGCATCAACACCCTTTCATCAAGCGATTCGTCGCGGCTATCGTACACGCTTAATGCAAGGTAGGCACCCTGTTGCAGTTCTTCACCTACGCGTTCCAGCAAAGGAAGTTGATGTGAATGTGCATCCAACCAAGCGAGAGGTTCGACTTCGCCACTCATGGCGTGTACTTGAACGACTTGAGCGAGCCATTGCTCATACGCTTGCAACCTCGCCAACAAAACCAGATTCAAGTGGAGAAATCCAAGAGTTGCAAGGATTGGCTCAATCAGAGGATAAGCAACCAATTCAGGAGTTGTTGATGCCTCCAACAAGGATTGAGGATCTATCGGTTTCGTCTGCAACGAGTGCACCAAGTTGGGCCCTTGCAGCAGGGACGCAACTAAATTTAGTTGGAGATGTTGCTGATGAAGTTGTTGAGCAGATCGAGAAACCCCGTCCACAATCGATTGCAGCCTCTGCTCAAAAGGTGCTTCCTGGGATGTCGTCGACACCCATTGCACCAGCACTTTCGCATCAGGAGCGTGAATTGCATCGCCATGCGGGATGTGGAGGGAGCGTATCTCCAACAGAAGAATCACCACTACCTGGCGTTGACAACGATCTTCCAGTCATGGAACCGTTGTCCCAATTTGCAGATTCGTACATTCTCGCTCAAGCAGGTGAAGAGTTGCTCTTAATCGACCAACATGCCTTGCATGAACGTATTCGATATGAGCGATTGCGAAATGATGAATCCCTTTGGTTGCCACAACCTCGTCTTGTTGCTTCACGAATTCAACTCACACTTGCTCAAGAAGCGCATCTTGAATCCTCCTTGCAACGATTTGAGGAACTTGGTTTCAAATTGGAAAAGCAAGGAGAGGGCGAATGGGACGTTACACAAGCCCCTCGACTCTTAGATGGTGATGAACTTGAACCATTTTTGTTCGATTTGCTTCAAGATCTTTCAGAAGAGGGTGCGCCCCTGGAGACAATTGAACGACGGAAGGACCACCTTGCCTTCTTGAATGCATGTCGTGGCTCTGTTAAAGCAAACGATGCGCTCACGCTTGCTCAGATGCGTCGACTGCTCGAAGATATGCGAAACGTACCAAATCCTTGGGCTTGTGTACATGGGCGTCCAACCGCATTGCGTCTATCGCTGGATTCCCTTGACAAGCACTTCGGTAGGCATGGTTGAAAGCCGCTCCAAGAAATCTGGATCAGCGATTTGATGCAAGTGCGGTCCTTCGATGGTTGCCCCAGTTTGTGTGGCCAATAAGATCGCCGTCATTTGGATTCGATGATCGCCATACGATTCGATAAATGCTGATGGCTTTGTCATCGCTTGACCGCCTTCTATAGACAATCCATCCTCTTCAATTGTACACTTCAAACCAAATGAACTGAGGAGATCAGCTGTGGATTTAATCCGATTGCTTTCCTTATGTTGCGCATGACTTGCCCCATACAACCGTCCACCTCCAGAGAGTGCAAGGATTGCTGAGAGAGGAGGTAGGAGGTCGTTTGCATCGCGTAAATCGATTTCAGTAACCGAGAAATGGCCTGTGTAGGTCAACATTCCGCCTTCTTCATGAATTCCAAAAGCAGAGAGATGTTCAAGCATTACTTCATGGCCCAATGAATGCTCTGCTTCGATTGGGTTCTCAATCTTGATTGATTGCTTTGTCAAAAGGCATGCAAGAACAGGAAACGCCATCATTGAAGCATCCGAAGGAACGTTCCAATGGCTTGGAGGATTTGATGTCCATGGTTGGATCATTGATACTTCATCTTGAACATCGATGGATGCGCCACATTCTTGCATCAAATCGATGGTTAAAGCCGCATGTCTGCGGCTTACAGCATCACCATTCGCCTTGATGGTTATTGTTTCCTCCAATCCACAAGATGCCAATAAGAGGCTCGAATAGGGTTGCGATGATCGACTCACATCAACACTCAATTCCGTCCCTCTCCAAGGGCCCCGTGTGAGAATTGGTAGTCGTTCTTGTTCAATGCCATAGGAGAAGTTCACGCCGAGGGGAGAGATCGAATCCAGCAAGTCACGATGATTTCTGTTTCTTAGTGTTGCATCACCATCGACCATGCTGAGGAAATTGAGTCGAGAGGTTAATCCAATGAGGAATCGAAGTGTAGTCCCTGAATTTCCTGCATGAAGAACACTTGGCGAACGTTGAAATCCTTCAATACCACATCCCACGACTTCGATTCCATTCTCAAGAGAATTGAATGTTGCACCTAATTGCGTTAAACAACGTTTCATGCTTTCAGCATCTTGACCAAGATTCTTGAAATTCTGCAATGTATGTTTGTTTTTACTTAATGCGCATAGGTACAACATTCTGATCAAGTGGCTCTTTGATGGAGGAAGAAGCCATTCATTGTTGATTGCAGTTGGATGAATTTCAAGTGCAGGGATATGGCTTGGTTGGTGGCCTTTTCCTCGAGGCCCCCATTTCTTCACCCAGCCTTTGGCCATAGTTCGTCCAAAATACACTATCAGATGAAGGCTTGCAAACATTCACAATACAATTCAGGTTCGAGTAAGTATGGCGATTGAGGATGCTTACAATCGTCCTCTCCTCGACTTGCGAATTTCGGTAACGGACCGTTGCAATATGCGCTGTCGCTATTGCATGCCAAGAGAGCATTTTGATGGTGATTATGAGTTCCTTCCAAAGGAAGATATTCTACGATTTGAAGAGATTGTACGCATTGTTCAGTCGTTGATTCCTCATGGACTTCGCAAAGTGCGTCTGACAGGAGGCGAACCACTTCTTCGACGAGATCTCCATTCCCTCATTGGCCAATTACGCGCATGTTCAGATGAGCTCGATATTGCAATGACAACCAATGGATTGTTGTTGAAACAACATGTTGCGGACCTGTTTCAGGCAGGGCTCAGCCGAGTGACCATCTCATTGGATGCTCTCGATGAATCGATCTTCAAATCAATGGGTGATACAAACGCAAATCCGCAGATGGTCCTGGAAGGCATTGATGCTGCATTGTCGATTGGTCTACCAGTCAAAGTGAATGCAGTCATCAAAAAGGATGTCAATGAAGACCAGATTGTACCAATGGTACGTGCTTTTGGTAATCGAAATATCCCTGTTCGATTTATTGAATACATGGATGTTGGAACCACGAACGATTGGAATCTTGATCATGTGGTTTCAGCTGAAGCGATGCGAAACATTCTCGAAGATGAATTTGGACCTCTTCAACGAAATCAGCCACTTCACAAAAGTGATGTTGCAAAGGTGTATACAACGAAAGAAGGATGGAAAATCGGATTTATTGAATCGATTACAAATCCATTCTGTGGCGATTGTTCACGAGCACGGCTCTCAGCAAACGGCAGCATTTACACTTGCTTATTTTCAAATCAAGGTCATGATGTACGCGGCATCTTACGAATGGGAGGAAACGAGAATGATCTTTCGAACGCCATTCAAACCATTTGGAATGGTCGGACCGATCGTTACTCTGAACAACGTTCAAACCAAACAGATCAACTCAAGGTGGAAATGTCCTACATCGGTGGATGAATCACAACCCTTGAAGAGTGAGAGGTGTGTTGATACAACATGAGCGATGAGCAAATAGTCCCATTGTTCGTTTTGCCGAGTGGAATCTTTCCAACGGTTCGAGAACAACTCCGTGTCTTTGAACCACGATACAAGCAAATGCTTGATGATTGTACAATTGACGAATATCCGTTTGGCTACATCGCTCATGATTCTGGAGCAGAATCAATCGATGGATGGTCGCAACCATCAACATTCGGTGTACTCTGCTCGCTTGAGGAAATGCAAGAGCAAGGGACGAACATCATGTTCACTGCACATGGTAATCAACGATTCGAGATTCTTGAAGTTCTTCAGTCAGCACTTCCATCGATGCCTTTTGGTGATATCTATCCAAGTATTGATGATCTGGTTGAACAGTATGTCCATGATTCTCCTCAGGGTAAATTGTATCTTCGTGCCAAGATTCGACTGCTTGATGAATTGGAAGGAGAACTTCCTGCTGAGGAATGGTCTGCATTTCTTCATGATTGGGCGCAACATATTGTTGATGTGAATTCCATTTTTCGGAATGATGATGTCGAACTTGAACAAATGCTTCTTGTCCTTGAAGAAGAATTCCTGCCCTATGATACGGCATCACTCTGGCAGGTTGCCAACGCAGTTCTTGACAAGCAAGAAGATCGTCAATCTGCACTCAGTTCGATACACTCAGAAGAACTTCTTGTCATTCTTCAGCAAGCATTGCGTGAGAAGAACGCTCAAGTGAATTTTATTCGAGCACTCAATGATACCGAAGACCTGTCATGATGCCATCGGAGGTAGGTCGATTCGTACGAGAACGTACTGAATGCTCTCATCCAAGAGTGAGAATGTCCAAACACCCTCATTCGAACCAATCGCTTCTGAATGAACAACAAAGTAATCGCCAGCCGAAATGGAGTAACTTGCATCACGGTCATGGAACGAAATGTTGGAACCGATAACAGAATAGACATCTGCATCGTTCACATAGCCGTTAAACGAACCATTTCCATTTGATCCTACTTCTTGGAGATTGAATGAAATACGACCTGGGTCAAGTGTTTGATCCAAACTTGTGATTCGAATGACATGATATCCATTGTCAAGCGATCGGACACTGACAGTCATCTGAGGCGGTGCTTTTTCTGTTGTCTGCAAAGCCCCCTGCATCAGCACAAAAACCATGCCAGAAAGCATAACGGTGATGGCGAGAAGCAAGACTGTGGCAATAACGGGGCTAACGGCCTCGTCATCATTTCGCAATCTCGCCATGTAGTGTGCTAACATCGATAAGACTTGAACACACCGATGATATTGAGATACATTCTCAACTTAGATGACCCAAAGTGGCCTGTCGCACTCCATTGCTCGCTTAATGCCTCCAATAGGTCCAAGTATTCGCAGGAGTACTTCCGTAATCACATCATTTTGGAACATCAAATAGCCCAGGTTTTTTGATCGAAGTGAATTCTTTAGCGCTCTTCCGAAGCAGGCATGAATCCGCTCTTGATAGGACTCCAGCGGTGTCGAATTATGCTTGAAATCAAGGTATGCCTCTGCAGCGAAGCAGCCTGAAATGATCGCTTGAGAGATTCCGCCACCGTTTGATGGCATGACCAATCCTGCAGCATCACCAATGGCGATGACATTACGGTCGACCATCGTCTTGATTGGACCTCCCATAGGAATCCATCCGCCACCAATTGAAAGAATTTCAAGATTCAAATCTTCACAAAATTTCCGAAGATGTTCCTTGATTGAACCTTTGAGGGCACCTGCTCGCACACCCAAGCCAACATTTGCCGTATCTGGTCCCTTTGGAATGATCCATGCATATCCTTTCGGAGCAACGCTTCCAAGAAAGACATCGAACGTTTCTGGTACCTTTCCTCGAACCTGTGCATAAGCTGTTGGAACTTGATCCGCAGGACGATAGTTCTTGTCTTTCCCATGTAAGCATCTGCTAACATGAGCAAGTGAGCCGCTTCCATCGATGAGAAGATCGCAAGTATAACGTCCGTTTTCGGTTACGATAAGTAAGGAGTCCGTTTTTGAACGCCGTTTAACATTGGTAACAGGTTCCGACATTCGGATCTCTACGCCTGCAGCAATCGCTTTTTCTGCAAGATAGCCATCGAACTGCAATCGATGACCTGCGAACGCATCGAGATCAAAGTTGTAGGATTTTCCACTCGGAAGAAAGACGCGCATATGATCGAGTCGGTGGAGTTGAATTCGATTTGGAAAGTTGAACGATTCCTTGAGCCAATGATGTTCATCAAGTCCATGAAATGTACCGACAACCTCGCCCCAATTCGGAATGCATTCTCCACATTGAGCAGGATTGCCGACAATCGCTCGACGTTCCAGAATCAAGACGTCGATGCCCTCTTCTGCCAATCGCTGAGCACAAGTTGTACCAGCAGGGCCAGCTCCAACAATGATAACTTCACGATGTTCAACATCCATTTTATCACCCTATGCATGGCGCTTGTGGACATTCTCTGCAACTTGCATGAGCAAAGATTTCGCCATCGAAGAAGGGAATCGTTCGAGTTCCTGAATGGCACGTTCAAGATGCGTGAGCATCAACGATTCAGCGTATTGTATCGAATCAGATGTTTCCAATAACCCCATCAATTCATCCCAGAGGCCGTCGTTGAAATTGTTGAGAATCTCTGCCAAATGTCGTCGTCGTTCGCCATGGAGCAGTGTTAGCGCATGAATGAGGGGCAGGGTCATCTTTCCTTCGATAACATCCTTTCCTCGTGGTTTGCCCATTCGCTCATCACCACGTAAATCGAGTAAGTCATCCATGAGTTGGAAAGCGATGCCTAATTCCATCCCGAATCGACCAAGTGCATCGGATTGCTCTTTGGTAGCGCCTGCAATGATTGCTGCACTTTCACAAACCGCTGCGAAAGGACCCGCGGTTTTTCCCCGAACGATGTGAAGATAATCTTCTGGCGAAGTTGACAAATCGAGGACGTGATCAAGTTGCTTAAACTCAGAAACAGCAATGTTGGCACAGGCTTCTCGAATCAAATCAATGCACGCTTTGGTGTATCGGCCACTCAAGCCATATCCTTGAACAAAAAGCCAATCGCCAGCAATGATCGCTTTTGGCTGACCGATTCGCTCATGCAACGTCGTCACGCCCCTGCGAAGTTTTGCAGCATCATTGATGTCATCGTGAATGAGTGTTGCAGTATGAATCAATTCAAAGGCGAGTGCAAGGTCCATGATCTCATCAAGGTCTTCTCCTCCTGCAACTTCGTAGCAAAAGATACCGAGTAAAGGACGGAGTCGTTTTCCTCCAGAGAGAAGAATTTCCCCTGAAAGTTTGGCAACCTCTCCAGCATCATTGTCAAGTTCTCGTTGAATCAACGCCTCAAGTGCCATGTTGACCTTCTCTCGGAGGTCTTCAAGGCGAAGAAGTTGCGCTTCAGGAATCGCTTGCACAGTATACACGACGAGGGTGTCCTTCTTAACGAGTGGGCTACGCCCATAGATTGCCGAGCGCCCCTCGGCCGAGGTGAGAAATTGGATGATGAGCGTTTAGTGTTCCTTTCAACGTCATCTCACGGCGACGGTGTACGCCAGCAAATCGAGAAAGTCCTCGAACAACGAAGCAAGACCTTTGATGCCATTCTTCGTCAGACGCCAACCATTGAAGATGCGCTGACGCTCTTGAAGGATGGTATAGGTGATTTGGTTGCGATGAGTCCTGAGAATTGGATTCAGTATCAACACGAGAATTTGGTCATTGTTGGACTCCTTTCTCGACGTGAACCGACTTGGGTACTTGTGAGCGATGACAAACCTGAGTACTTGATCAAACATGCAAGAATTGTCTGCCATCACCCATTGCTTAGAAGGCAAATGCTTCGTTTGCGTCAAGACTTGGATCTTTTGATGAAAGATGAGGTTGAACTCACAACGGTTGAACCCGATTCGCGTGAAGAAATTGAACGTCTTGAAGTCCTGAGAGCAGAGGGTAAAATCGAGGGTTATGTTGTCAAGCGTTCACAATACAATCTTCTTTCTGGAAAAACTCGACGCCATACGCTAGGTCTTCACAAGGGAGCGCCTGAGCGTACTCATTTTGTTCCACCTCCATTGAATGGTTTCACGTTGATTGTTGGGCGATCAGGCTTCCCAAAGAAGAGAATTGAACATATTCTTGATCCCTCAGCAGAGTTTGCTTATCGAATTGAATCCGCACTTCTTGAGAGCATACCGAGTGACCTTGTTGATTTGACTGGCATTCATGTTGAACAACGTGGGGTTGGTACCATTCTTCGAGAGGCCAAAAAGAACAACGATGATTGGACCATGACCGCAATGATCGACCCAGAGAAGAAGGTTCGAGATTCAGGTACTCGAGTCGAGATGCGAATTGAAACGTTAAGTGTTGATGGGAAGGTTAGTGCCTGTGCTGAGCAGGTTGGTCCTTTGGAAAAGCATCGAATTGCAATGGTCAATCTTCTTCAAGAATGGGGAAGTATGTTGACAACACTCACCTCTGAACATGAGGCGACGAAGCGTAGAATGCGAAATATGCCTGATGAATTTCACGAAGATCGTCCTGCAATGATGCGTCTTCATTCGGACGAATCTGAATAACCAAGAATACGTCGTGCTTCTTCAAGCGCTTCTTCGCTTCTGTTTTCTCCAACGAGAACGATTTCAAAACCATTCTCTGTGAGATATTTTTCCAACTCGACGAGAGCAACATCCGGGTTTGGATCACAAAGATTTGCGATAATCTCGTCGATTTCTCTTCCTGTTGCTTCCCATCCGCCTGCCGCTTTTTGCAATTCAATCGCAAACCGTTCCACGATTTCGACTGCGGATCTGCTCGGGGTTTGCGCCTCCCTTAACGAAGCAGCAACGGCTTCATGTTGTTCGCGAAGTTGTTGGACTTCAGTCAGCGTCGATTCAAGCACTGCACGAAACTCTTCGAGATTATTTGTTTTTGAGTATCGACGGTGTGCTTTCTCTAGTTTTCCGTTGATGGATGAGGCGCCTGCAGATATGGCTTCTTTCGCTTTAACAGCTTGAACAATCGCTTCACTGGCGAGTTGGATTCTTTGGCTTAGGGTGTCATTGAACCGTCGCGTTTCATCGGCGATGTCACGTCGGACAATTTCACGCAATGTGTTGCCAAGTTCATTGGCCTGTTTTAGCATGGTCCTTGCCGTTTTTTCAGCCGATACCATTTCATCACCAACAAGCCCTGCTTGTCGAACGTGTTTGAAGGTTTAGTCGAATTTAGTGAAAAAGGAGGGAATCTCGCATAGTAAATTCTCAGCAGAAATCGCCTCATTGATGCTAATTCGACAGCGAAACCACATATACTGTAAGGAAACAACCAAGCATAGGTGAAGTGATGACCAATCGTTCCAATCTCTTGTCTGAACTCTATCAGGCGCGTCTTGAGGACCTCAAGGAGATTGCATCAGCGTATGGATTGGCAAAGAATGGATCTGTTGAATATCTTCGAGCGCAATTGATTCGCGACCTCATTTTACCTGAATGGGATTTGACCTTGGATGGTTTGAAGAATATTCTGAACAACGATCTTGGTAGCCTTTTGGGTGTTTTTGGAATTAAGAAAACAGGATCACTCCGCACCAGGCGTCAACGACTTTACCTCCATCTCAATCATGATCCTAAACAACTCAAAGAAGAGAATCTTGACAAAATGACAAAAGAAGATCTCCATGCCTTATGCAAAGCATTGGAATTGCCTCGTTCTGGTAATCGTCAGACACTTCTGATTCGAGTAGCAGGGGTTCTTTCTGCACAGCACAAGAACTGGGGTGTCATCAAGCGTTCACTCAAACGAGGTGGGGGGTCGGTTGAGATTCCATATCCTGGCGATGATGAGGATGAAGCAGTCACAACAGCCCCTTCTATTGAAGAAAAGGTTGACGAGTTTGTTAGCGAGCATCCTGATGGTTGGACGTTTGAAGATGAATCCAGTTTGATCGAGTCCATTGAGGAGCAAGCAGATACATCACTTTCCGAAGTTGCTGCCTCTATAGAGGAAAGCCTGAACTCGCACGTTGGTGAAATCGAACAGCCAGTACCTCCAATGATGCAAGAACTCTCAACCGAAGAACCAACACTCGAAGAAGAGGCAGCTCTGCTTGAAATTACTTCACGTAGAGCAGAAGTTGAAGCAGCAGCAAGAGATTACCTCTTGGTTGGAAGTACAACAGATATGGACGATATGAATACGTTCATTGCAAGCCTTTCATCACATGGATTTTCAGTGGAATTAGCCCGTGTTCAAGATGCGATTCGTACGATTATCATGGAGACTGCGTATCGATCTGAACAAGAACAACATGCGCTTTCGAGTAAACCAGGTTCTTGGTCTGAACGAGAAGCGATACGTTTGTTTGAGCAGATGCGCCCTCAACTACGTGAACGAATCCCAGAAATTGTTGCTGGCCGACGTGGGAATCTTGTGCAAGCACGAATGGAGTTTGAAGAGGAAGCAAGAACACTGGGCCTCGATTTGAGAAGCCCTGCTGTATCTGGCCGTTTGCATGCTCTTTTCGATCTTCATCTTGAGATAAGTGAGGCTGAGGAGTTGCAAGATCCATCTGCAGCACGACGAAATCGTATGTTGAGAATCCTCTATCATGGAGCCGTCCATCTTCCTGATGATGTGCGTCGAACCATTGAGCGACTTGAGCGAAACTTACCATCGTTTGAATCGCTTGTTGAGACTGTTCTCGAATCAAGTGAAGGAGATTTTTCAGAGGCTCAACAAGGTCTTATCATCCGATTCCTTGAATCCAAAGGCTACCTTGTGAATACAGCAGAATTACGTCCTCGTGTTTTAGCATGTGCAGGAATTGTCGGGACTGAACTTGGCTATTTGACGCCAAGCCAGATTCCACGACTTGCTCCTGGAATTCTTGTGAGTGATGATCAAGTCGATGCAATCGTCGCTGAACTCAAGGCTCTTGCGGCAACGTTCCAACCGCAAAAGATTGAGGAAGAAGAGCCGGAAATGGAACTTGCTGAATCAGTTGCAGATGCCTCTGACCGCGTCGGGGATGTTCGAGGTAAAATCGATCGAGTGGATGCCTTGCTCTCTCGATTGCGTTTGCAAGACGATCAATGATGACTCTGAGCGTAGAAGTTCTGAATCACCGTCGTTACTGATTGAATATCCGTAATATCTCGAGCGATGAGGTCCTCAATGATCTGTTGACGTTGCTGAACGTGCTTTTCAAAGATATCTGGTGTAACACCAGCAGCACGGCAGATGACTTCACGCAGATTGGATGGAATACCAGTTTCTTCGATTTGATCGGTCGCAGCATTGTATTTCCAAATAGTGTTCAGTCGAGGCTTGGAACCTTCCATACCTGCGATTTCAGCAACTTCTGTAATCTTTCGAGCTGTTTTCCCATTGACGTGAAGTCGTGCTTGAATAATGATGAGATCAAGACCTGTGAGCATAATCGGTGGAACGTTCATCGGCGGATTGATCATTCTTGTTACGGTCTCTTGGGCCGTATTTGCGTGAAGGCTTCCGAAGGAACCATCGTGACCAGTGTTCATTGCAGTGAGCAATGTTGCAGCTTCAGGTCCACGAACTTCACCCACAATGATTCGATCAGGTCGCATACGTAGGCTTGATTTGAGACAATCATTCATGTCGACTTCAGGTGTTCCATCAGGGCGCTCACGTCGTGTTTCCATTCGCAACCAGTGGTCGTGATAGACTTGCAATTCAGCAGTATCCTCAACCGTGAGGAGGCGGCGATGCCATGGAATGTACATTCCAAGACAGTTGAGTGTGGTGGTTTTACCTGAACCTGTTCCCCCAGCGATAACGAAGTTCGCTGGTCGGCTGTCGAGTCCTTCAATCCAAACCCACATCATTGCTGCAAGACGTGAGTTGACCGTTCCAAATTTGACAAGATCGATCATGGTAAGTGGGTCCTCTTTGAATTTACGAATTGTGAGCGTCGGACCGTCTGGTGATACAGGTGGAATCGTTCCATTGACACGAGAACCGTCTGGCAATCGTCCGTCGAAAATAGGCACCATTCCGGGTCCATCTCCGAGAGGTACATTGGTGAATGCTGCGATATTCTTTGCAATTTGAAGGCCAGCTTCATCGTTAATCCAAACGTTTGTACGGCACATGCCATGCTTTCTATGGGCTACTTTGACGCACTGAGTTCCTCCATTGTACATCACTTCTTCCAGATTATCATCTTCGAAAAGAACAGCTAAGTCACCATGAGGGTTTGGAGCAACCGATCCTTCCACATGATAGATAGGAGAGGGATGATTTGCTTCTGTGTAAATTGTTACATTTCCATATTGTTCAAGAATTTCTTCAGACATTGTTCAACCTCCAACCAACTTGGTAGCACCCAAGAAAATAAACATCGACATTGCCATCCAGCCGGGAACGAACCACATCGTATCTCGCATTCGTCCGAGCATTCGTCCTGAGACGGCTACACCTACTGCGCTTGCAGCAGCAAAGAAGAGACTGAATGTTGAGAGGAATCCTTCGATTTGGAAACCAGCTGATGCGGGTGTAAAGAGGCCAACAAGGAATCCAATGAGTCCAGGTAATCCAATGCAGACAAACAAGACGATGAGAATACCTCGACCTTGAAGTTCAGATTCTCGCTTATTCATGAGATCATTTAGTCGCTCATAATCCATTGAGAGATTCATGAGAATGTCTTGGAGAGGTGCATTTTGTTCGATTGCAGTCTCAAGAAGGTGCATGACTCGCTGAACTTGGGATGAACGTGATTTTGTTGCAAAACTGGACAGTGCTGCATCGAATGAACTCGAATGGCTTTCTTTGAGTGTTTCTTCAAGAAGAGGTCCGAGTGGTGAAGGTGCTGATTTTGCTTGATGTTGCATCGCTTCTTGGATACCAAGACCTGCACCGACTTCATCGGACAAACCTTCAAGGAACGAGGGAAGTGCATTTTCGATTTTTCGTCGACGAATACGTTCCCGAATTGGGGGTATGCCACCGCCGATCATAGCAAGACCAACGACTCCGAGCATCAGCATCATCGGTTGATTGCTGAATGCCTCAAGGAAACGGAACAACATCGTATCACAATCCAGGATCTTTTGTGTGGGTTTTCAGTCCAATCATGACCATGACAAGCAGTGTCATGAAAAGGCCAATATTGAGGACGACGTTGATGGTTGATTGTTCGGGGATTGGCATGATATCGCCCATTCCTTCACCTCCCATCAATTGTGGAAACAATCCGAAAACGGACAAGATAATCGGTCCAATCATGCCGATAGAGAGCAATGATTCTGGAACGCCGCTCAAATCTTCGATGTATTTTTTGACATCCTCAGTTCGCTCTTCTTCCATCCTTGTACCTTGTTTCTTCAAGGTTTCAATAATGTCTGTGTTTTGCGTGATATTCATGTGCATGATGTTGAGCAAGCGACGATATCCTTCGGTTTCCACATTTTTCATGAGTGTTTTGAGTTCCTTTTCGAGTGGTCGTCCACCTTTGCGAACATTTTCCATCATTTTGGAAAAGTCATCTGAAATAACACCATATCCTCCTTGAGAAATGCTGTGAACGGTCGCTTCCAAACCAATACCTGATGACATGAGGACATCCATTGCACGAATAACATAGAGAACTTCACGCTTTTCGTCAAGTTTTCTCATGCTTGTCCACCTCAAATAACATCTTCAATGAGTTCAAAGACAAACTTCTCGGTCGATCCTTCATATTCCAAGGAAGCGAAAATGACCTTCACATCACGTTCTTCAAACGGATCGTGAATGAATGGCTGCCCTGTTCGGAACATCTTCAGAATTTTCTTGTAATCATCAATTGAAAGGATTCCACGAACGGTATAGATGGTTGACTCAGCACCTTCATCATGGAGATTATCGCCCTCACCACCTCGAATAATGGTTCGAGTTAAGCGACGTGCGATTTTCACGTCAATATCTGTATTTGGAATACGAATCCAGTCCGCAGAACCTGTTCCAGTTGCCGGTCGAATGAAGAAATCCATGCCTGCCATGTTGACCCCTATGTGATTGAGGGGGAAGGCAAGATTTGAATGTAATGGAACAATTCGTTCACGCTACAATCTTGAACCAGCCAAATCGGGGTTCATGCAAGATGCCCTCATCGCTCATTGTATCGAGTTCAGCTTCAGACTGTTCGCGGCTAAATCCTCTTGCTCCAAGATTGCGAACCAAGGATTCAAAATCAACACCTTCGCCATTGTCCATGGCTTGAATACATTCCAAAATGACTGCCTGGAGATCTTCTCCATCCCCTTCGGTTTCATCATCAGAACTGGCTTCAGAGAGGTTGAGTTTGGGCGGTGCTGTCGTAGCAGCAGCCATTTTCCCTTCAGCAATATCCAATGCTTGCATAACGTTTAGTCGATAGCCTTCGGTATCGATCTGTCCATAATGTGCTTGAGCAGCGATGAGACCGTCGATGAGTTCCTTGCGTATACCTTCCTTGAGCATGGCTTCCTTGCTCGGCTCACAATTCAACGATTTTTGATGTTGATCAAGTCGATTAAGTGTGGCTGCACATGCACGAACCAGCCAAGAGGCGTATCGGTCACGGCCAACGATTGCGGCTTCTTCAGGGCGCAAAGAGGTGTACACTGCTCCTTCATCTGTTTGATACCAACGTGCTTTAGCAGTCATGCACAACAAGACCGGTTCGCCAGAATCGACTTTTTCGAGCAACTGGACGATGAATTCCTGCATGGATTCAGATGCATATTCGCCAACAGAGAAGTAGTGAAGGCCCGAGGGGTCACGCAGTTGACCTTGATACATTTGTGAGCCATTGCTTGTCTCTCGTAATTCAAGACGCTCAACAAGGCCTGAAACGATGACACGGTTGACCTTAGCACCCAGTTTGGTGATAACGAATGTTGGATCAAATTCGCCTGAACCCTTCTCATTGAGGGTGGATTCACCGAATTCAGAGGCGAGCATAAACCAAGCGGGTTGGCGTTGAATTTGTCGTGATGGCGTCATCATTGCAACCCCCATTGTGCACGAAGTTCGGTCGCCTTCAATCCCGTGTCGGTCGTTGACAAGGTGGCCCCATCGCAGAGGATCATCGCACCTTGACCATCGTTGATGATACGACCCGTGACATCCACCTCACAACCCAATAGCTTGTCTCGAATCGTCTGAACATAAGCCATTGAACCGTTTGCTTGAATTTGGTCGACCATTGTTGGATGGTCGGTTTCGAGCAGCGCCAACGCAGCGTCCTTGGAGATAAGCAGAGCGCAAGTTGCTACCTTATCATCGAGTACGAGCCGTAGGCGTACATCCTCATTTCCTTCAACAGCTCCATGCTCAAAGCATTGACCTTCGCGAAGGACTCGACGACATTCTGGGCATCGCATGATGGTTCCAGAGTCCTCTCGTACGGAGACGATCGTTCCTGTGGTTGAAATGCCAACTCGACTTGGTCCGGAAACGAGTTCATCAAGAGGCACCTCGATTTTGAGGTTCTCAAGGTCAAGTTCCCCTTCCCATGGTGTTTCCTCGAGAATTGTTATCTGGTCTTCACGGTCGATGGTGATGTCAGGAATGCCTTGCCAGGCTCGGACACGGGCATCTGTGATACGAACCGTGAGTGGGAGTGCGGAGGCCTCGATTGGAAGCTCCGTCCATGCACTTACTCGGCACTGCCCTGTTGGGTCAGCGATTTGGCCAGACCAAAGATGGCGTTCTTGACCTTCTTTAGTGAAGGTGCGCTTCTCCCATGAGGTGATATTAACGACGATTTCGACATCCTTCGAACCATCTCGAAGTTTGCTTATTGTTGATACCATGCCTTCCTTAAGCGAATCAGTATCAGCAAAGGAAGCGTCGTGGAAGGGTTCAATTTTTGTGGTACGACCAAAATTCAATTCAGGTGTGTCTCGGAATGTTTTGACCTGCGCACCATCGATCTTGAGAAGGGTGCCAACCTCATATTCGAATGGTTCCCAAGAGAGGAAACCAATGGCTCCTGATTCATCTGCGAGGCGGCCTCGAACCACATCGATGCTTCCGCTTCCATCGCGACGATGAATTTGATCAGGGCGGGATGACATCAAACGGCCAACAATGCAAACGTATCCATCGCTTGGTAAGTCCGAGATGTCCACAGGCTCGCCAGGTGCAACCACAGGGCGTGTCCCTTCTCGCAAAACAGCGATGCGTGATGATTGATTGATGTTGAGGGACATTCTTCCTTGATACTCGTTCACGGAGGCTCCCTCGATGCGTACGACAGAACCTGGGGTGATGTTGCTGTTGTTGCCCCAGTCTTTGTATTCCCAACGTGTTCTCTCACCGCCTCCTTCTTGCCATGGATCGTCCTCAAGGAGACCAAATGCAATGGATTTTGATTCACCACGTATCATTTGTTCACGGACATTGTGGGAGACGATTTCAACCTCAATCTCGATATCACGATCATCTGACTTTAATTCAGAGAGGCGGCTCACTTTCTTTGTTGTCCGATTGGATTGACCTGCTTTTGCTGTTGTAGGTTTGGTATCCGTTTCGCTCTTGAAACGTCGAATAATCGAACGGATTGCATCTTGTGGAGGAATAAAGAATTCGTCCTCATACTTTTGGAACGCTGCCTTGATTTCATCACGATCGACGCCAGGGCATTCCTGAAGAACGGCAGAAATGTGATCGTCGTATCGATCATCACCGCTCATGGAGTTCACCTCCGCCAGGCGTGTTGTTTTGATTGAGCCTGTGCGGAGAACAGGCGGCGGGCTTTTGTGCGGATTGGTGAAGACGATACACTCCCATGACCTCCATGGAACAGAACAAGAATGACGAGGGGTGATAAACAATGCCCTCTTGAATTCAGGCGGGATTGATCCGCATTCCTTGTGTGAAAAGGATGTCTGAAAGGTGATTGCTGCCCGTACTTGAGACACCGCCTGATGTTGATTGTGTACCAAGATGAACATTGTTTGAAATCGCCTTGAACAAATTTCCAGAGACACCCGCTTGCTTCAATGCACCAATAATCTCTCCGTCCTCAACACGGAGAATTGTGCTCGTCGTCACCGAGAAATCTCCACTCGTAGGATTTGCTGTGTGTGCACCCATGACACTATGGACAATGTAGCCTTCACCCATTGTTTGAATCAATTCATCTCTTGATTGCGCCTTCCTTGATGAGAGAAGTTGTACATCGCCACAGCCCGTTGTTGGAGGTGACATGTGGTTTCCTCTTGAAGCCGAACCGGTTGTTATTGCTGAGTCTATGCGACCTTCAGCAACATTCTTTGCAGCATCGCGTGTTGACCAAATCATCTTTCGAAGGACACCGTCTTCCACGATGGTGTGGCATGAGGTTGGTACCCCTTCTCCATCTCGAGATGATGATGCAAAGCCACCTTCCATCCTTCGATTATCGAGCAGCGTGAGGTGCGAATCAAGAACGGTTTCGTTCATTTTCTCTGACCAATATGATTCTTTTCGAACCATTCGTTCACCTAATATGGAAGGCCGAATAATGTTTGAAAACAGAGAACTGATGCCTTGTGGTGTCATCAAAACGGCCGTATCGACTGCTTGCGTTTCGACCGATATGGGATCACGTGTTTTCTGTGCCCATTCAACAGCCATTGGAACGCAGGATGGAATGCCATCCATGAGTTGTCGTGAGGAGCAACTCTCCCATGAGCTTGTCATCTGGCCATTTTCTTCAATCGAGACTTGGACGCCTAATCCGTGCGATGTCGTAATTCCAGAGGCCTCAACACCTTCGCTCGAAAGCATGACACTCGCTTCAGCACCAATGCCGACACCACCTCCAATGACAACGGCCCGCTTGTCGAGTGAAGCGACTTCAGCGATGATATCATCGCCTTGCATTAGCAAATCTTCTGCACTGAGATTGAGGATTGCTTCATCGCTCATACCCTCAACGGGTGATGCATCCATTGCATTTGGAAGAGAAAAGCCTTCGATTTGTGGGCTTGCCTTGGCAATGGATAGGGCTTCAGAAACAGCATGTTCTGCGCCGCTTGGATCGACGAGATGCGCATAGCCGTAGCGTCCATCCTGTAAGACTCGAACTCCAAAACCACCTTCGCCTCCTCCAGAAGCGAGAGAAATTCGGCCTGCTTCAATATCCAGTGAGCGGCCATATCCTTGCGATGCTACGATTTCCCATTCTTGGATCCCCTGTGTTTCGCACTGTTTTGCAATGGATTGACATCCTTCAAGAAGCCGTTCAATGGCATCATCTGGGATCATGTTCATCCCACCAATGCTTCACGAATGCGCATGATTGGGCCACCGTCACCGACAGGAACGGTTTGACCTTTACCGCAGAAACCAGGGCTTGCAAGTTTTGCATCCTTGGTCAATCCGTCAACATCGTTGAGAATTTGCAGAGTAAGACCGCTCACACTCACATCTCGTAATGGTGTTGTAATTTCTCCATTCTCGATAAGATAGGCTTCCTGTGCTGCGAATTGGAATGAACCTCGTCCTGTATCGACTTGACCTCCACGTGAACCGCATGCATAGACGCCATACTGAATGTCCTCAGCAAGTTCGTCAATATCGGTGTACGATCCACCCATGATCATCGTGTTCGACATTCGAACAAGTGGATGATGCAGGCCGTCCTGAGCACGTGCTCCGGCGTTCGGCTCGATACCAAAATGATGCGCAGTTTCTCGGTGGTTGAGGTAGTCGGTGAGAATGCCATTCTTGATGAGGGTCTTTTCACGGACATCGAGGCCTTCATCATCGATTGGATAGGCCCCATAACCCCCTCGCATGGTTGGGTCATCAACGACAGTAACGATATCGTTCCCTATTTTCTGACCAAGTTTTCCATCCAGACAGGAATCACCAGCAGCGACAAGGTCTGCTTCACATGGGTGGCCGAGTGCTTCATGAATGTACACGCCTGTCAAATCACGGTCCGCAATCAGTGGAAGTTTTCCACTCGGAGCACGTTCTGCCTTGAGCAATCGAAGAGCAGAGATTCGAGCATGTTCGCCAAGACCTCCAAGATCACATGCTTCGATTAATTCGAGTCCTCCTTCGCCTCCATGACGCATTCTATAGGAAACAGGATCGCCACCATCTCGAGCAGTAACCATGCCGTTAACCATCGAGCGCTGGAAGGACCACGTACGGTCCATGCCTTCGGTCGTCAGAAGTTCAGTGTGAAGATGTTCATCGGACCAGCCACATGCAACAGAGATGATGCGTTCATCATCGTTTGCAGATGAATGAATGGCTTGGAGCATGTCCAATTTTGTCTGAAGATCTGTGTTTCGAACATCTTTTTTTGGTCGCCAATGAATCTCATCCTGAAGAACAGGGATTTCTGCGAGTTGAATCGGCTTTGAACCACTTGGTCGTCGAGCCGCAACTGCTCGAGCTAGTTTCACTGTTGATTCGATCTCATTTGGAATGTTGGAGATATCAGTTGTAGAATGAACACCCCAAGCTCCATCAGCAAGAATCCGTAGTGTTGCTCCAATCTCTTGACCCGGAATCGCATGCTCCAATTGTCCGTCTTTCAGTCGAACAGAGGAGGTTGTCTCAGCCATCAACCGAATCTCTGCGTATGTTGCACCAAAGTCCATTGCTTGCTCAAGAGCATTGTTCATTCGAGTTCGATCGAGATACTTCGTCGAGCGGCTGTGGTCGGGTGCATGTTGCGATTGGATGACCATGTCTTTGCATGAGGTAGGAAGTGTTTGAAGTCTTTGCTCCAATCAGTTTTCCCACTTCGTCCATTCACTGGAACCTGGGCTGCGAATGAACCAATTACCGCTTCCAGGAGGGAATTCGATGTATTCATGCCCATCTTCCGGATTCATTTCTCCCTTCATGACTGCACTTGGAATGCCCGCGCTTATCGTACGCATTGCTGCCTCTTCATCCAAAATATCGAGACGCTCCTCGACACTTGACGAGTTCGTCAATCCGAAATATGATTCAGTTTGAGCGATGAATTGGAGTTCACTCGCATCAGCAACAATCAACTCTTCGATGAGTATGAACAACTTCTCTCGAGTTTCTCGCTTGATTTCATTGTTCATGAATCGGGCTGTTAGATCCGCCTTGAAATTTCGAGCCTCCTCTCGAAGTGTCTCAGGCTCAGTGTAGTAGGTCTGAACCAATGACTGGAGATACGTCAATTCATTCTCTTCTTCTTTTGAGAGGTTGTTATTACGACGTAAGACCTGTACCCAACGGAATGCATCAGGTAGCACTGCTGCAGCAGCATTCGTCTGAAGGATTGAGAAGATTGCGAGGAGAATCGCACCTATTCCTACGGTTTGTGCAACTTCACTTGAGAAAAAGCCACTCTCTTCTGAACTCAAGCCACCATCACCTGTTGCCGATGTATCGATTTCACAACCAAATGCATCGATGAATGCTCCAAACTTGGTGTCAGGACATTGATCAAATTCATCGGGGATTCCGTCCCCATCCGTATCCTTAGGCAGTTCGATGATATCGAAGATGTTGGCAATTCCGTCTCCATCTGAGTCTGGACACCCAAAGTAGCCCATCATTGTGGAATTACCGCTTATCTCTGGACAATAATCTGCCATGACCGCTCCAGCTACAAATTCACCAATTCCAGACTGAACGCGAGCGTCGTCCCATGAGGCATTGCCCCAGTTATCGCCGTACCCATCACCATCAATGTCACTCCATTGTGAAGCAACTGTTGGGAAGAGATCAGGATTGTTGCCCGATGTATTGTCGCCGTACCCATCACCATCTGCATCCAACCATTGTGTAGCATCCGTTGGGAATTCATCGGAGAGGTCGGCAATTCCATCGTTGTCACTATCGATGAAGTTGTTGACAAATGGATGACTGTCGGTATTGTCGCCAATGCCATCGTTATCGGAATCCTTCGTTTCAGAAGCATCAAGTGGGAATGCATCAGCGTTGTCGCCAACACCATCGCCATCGGAATCCATGGTTTCATTCGCATCGAATGGGAACATATCGGAGTTATCGCCAGCTCCATCACCATCGCTGTCAACGTATTCGAATGCATTGAATGGGAACATGTCTGAGTTGTCTCCGACTCCATCGTTATCGGAGTCCATGGACTCATACGGATCGTTCGGGAATACGTCTGCGTTATCGCCTACACCATCGCCATCGGTATCTGTGTCCTCGTTTGGATCGAGTGGGAAGTCGTCAGCGTTGTTTCCAACTCCATCACCGTCGGTATCGAGTGTTTCCGTTGCATCGAATGGGAAGGCATCTCCGTTATCGCCGACGCCATCAGCGTCCGTATCGTTCCATTCTGATGCGTCAGATGGGAATACATCACCTGTGTCGCTGTAACCATCACCATCTTGGTCTGGACAACCGAGCAAGTCAATGGTTGAAGTTCCTGCAACATCGCTGCAATCATCCACATCGTTGAGGACACCGTCCATATCAATGTCATCTGGAGCGATGAAGAGGTAGGATACATTGAGGTCGAGCATTGCTCCGTTATCACCCCAAAGCGTGAGGTCAACGGTTTCGTAGGTACTTCCTGCTGTAGGTGTCGTGACTTGGATGGTTGAATCATCGAGAACAGTTGCAGTCACGTTACCATATTGTCCGAATTGAATGCTCACTTCGCTTGTTTCAATGAGACCTGTAGACATTGTAGCATAGCGCAAGTTCTTGTTATCATAATCTGCATAGGCTGCATGGAGTTGATGGTTGTCATCAACCACGAGTGCATTTGAACGGCCTACATCAAGTCCTCCTGCTCCATCGACGGTCATACTTGACCATGAGCCAGATGCGCTACGTGTGGAATACAGCAAGTCGTCAGTACCTGATTTCCAATGCAGAACGTGTGGCCGGTCAAGTGCATCCAAGAACAGAGAGGTATCATCACCAGAGTCTCCAGTAATTCCACCTTGGCTCCATTGAGATCCGGGATAACCCTCTGCATAGCGAAGACCATTGGAGTTCTTTTGGATGATGAAGATGTCACCATCAGACTTGACTTTCGTCTGAGTGTAATAGCCAGGCATATTCGTATTGGAATGCTGATACTTGTCCCACGGGCCGCTTTCGTTGGTAATGTAGTTGAAGCGACTGTTTCGATGATCGCGATATGATACGTGAACAGCATCGTTGTCATCGATATCAATCGAAGAGTAGCAGCCGATCAGATCTGTCGATGTGTCGAGGCCAATCTTATTCCAACCACTTCCGTCATCGTAGGCCATGTGGAGTCCTCCACAAACATAAGCTGGACTTGAGAACACGATGTGGGCACGATTCTGAGAGTTGACAGCAATGCCAGTTCCATAGGAATCGACGTTACTCGTCGAGTAAGGAATCGACCAGTCTGTTCCGTTGAAATATCTGTAATGGAGGTAATCTCCAGTTACCCAATGCGATACGTGAAGGTGATCGTTGCTATCGACGACCATCTCAACATCTCGATAATCCATGCTTCCGGAGTTTGAAACAATCACCGAGCGTGACCAAGAACTTCCATCGTAAACAGCGTGTTTGAGTTGATGCGTATCGTAGTTGTAATAGACGATGTGGATATCACCATTAGAAGTCACTGCAATGGCTTGATCGCCGTAACCGCCTTGAACATAATCAACGGTAGAAACTGTCCATGAATGGGTCATGCCATCTGTCGTGATGTTGTTGTAGGCAAGGCTTGAGAATCCCGTGCC
>Ga0208127_1000258_pt1 | contig 27273 bp, 27 predicted proteins | sample ETNtaG_6_FD_185751 | JGI IMG/M metagenome (GOLD analysis project Ga0208127, IMG submission 185751) | Marine microbial and viral communities from oxygen minimum zone, Eastern Pacific Ocean - ETNP201306SV45 (SPAdes) (version 2) | ecosystem: Environmental > Aquatic > Marine > Oceanic ... | reverse complement strand
TGACGGCGTAGAAATAGTCCGTGAACGCTTCTACTGCTTCTGGGATAACAATCGCCGAACAAGATTTTGTTCTACTGATTTTTCGTTTATCTATTGGGATAACAATCGCCGCACATGGGTGGAATAAGATTTTCGGCGGCGGCAGAATTAAAGGTACTGGGCGGTGGTTTCAGAGTATTGGCATGAAGCCAGGAATCTTTCATGCTTGGATGGCAGCCCTATCAGAAATTTTTTGTGGCTTGCTGCTCTGCTTGGGGTTTCTTACTTCATTTGCAGCTTCGGGAATAATTGGAATCATGGTTGTAGCTGGGTGGACAGTTCATAGAAACAATGGTTTTTTCATTATCAAAGAAGGCTGGGAGTACGTTTTTGTTTTAAGTGTTGCCGCTTTGACAATTGCTACTCTTGGTCCCGGTGACTGGTCTATCGACCACACTCTGGGAATTTCTGACGATTTAATGGGGTGGGCTGGATTTTGGATCGCTAGTGGTTTAGGAATCGGCGCTGGTTTACTACAGCTAGTTTTATTTTTTCGTCCAGAAAAATAAAGAAATTTCTAATTTAAAACTTTTAAATGGCTTACCAGTTAGTTATGTCACCGGTTTCACATGGAAGAGAGGGGTCAAGGGTGTAGTAGTCCCCTGCGGTTTCTGTATAAATATTAAGAACTGTGCGTAGTCCTGTTGGTTGATTGAGACACCCTGCAGGTACTGCGAAGAAGTTTTCCCGTGTGGCATCATGCCAAAAAAGGGATGATCCACATTGTGAACAGAACCCGTATCGAACGGTTGGAGTTCGATGGTACCAAGTCAATGTTTCTTGTTTTTCAAAAGATATGTCTTTAGTAGAAACAGCGGTTGCAGCCAAATAATGGCCTGTAAATTGTCGACATGGTTCACAATGGCAATTAACTACTTCACGTAAAGGTCCAGTAATTCGATAGCGGACCTCTCCGCACATGCAACTACCTGTATGAGTTATCTCTTCGTCTGTTGACATAAATAAAGCATGACACAACAAAGTATCTTCTTGATGAACCCGATGACGGTTTTAGAAATTTATTCAATTTGTGTAAAAATGCAAAGAGGTGTGAGGAGAACGATGTCAGAATACGCATATAGCACTGCTATTGAAACAGCATCCGCAATAGCAAAGGGTGATGTTTCAAGTCGTGAGTTGCTTGAAGCCGCGCTTGCTCGAGTTGAACAATTTGATAGTTCAATAAATGCTGTTGTAGCCCTTGATGCAGAAAGGGCGTTAGATGCTGCTGATGCTGCTGATGCTGCTGTTGCTAATAACCAGCGATTAGGACCATTACACGGGGTCCCGATAACAATAAAAGACAGTTTTCAGACTGAAGGACTTGTTACTACTTCAGGGGCGCCTCAATTATCAGAGTTTTTGCCTGACCATGATGCTGATCCGGTCGCACGTTATAAATCAGCTGGAGCGATTGTTTATGGAAAAACGAATCTTCCAATTTGGGCAGGAGATGTACAGACCTATAACAAAGTTTATGGAACAACAAATAACCCTTATGACATTGAAAGAACCCCAGGTGGGTCTTCTGGTGGTTCAGGAGCTGCTTTAGCCGCCGGCTACACCCCACTTGAGTTGGGCTCTGATATTGGGGGTTCTATTCGAATTCCAAGTCATTGGTCTGGAGTCTGTGGACATAAACCAAGCTATGGCATTGTTTCTGCCCTTGGGCAAATTCCGGGCATGCCGGGAACTTTAAGTCAAGCTGATATTGCAGTTGCGGGACCTATGGCTAGAGATGTTGACGATCTTGTATTAGCACTTGATGTGCTTGCTGGCCCAAATAAGTGGGACCAGACAGCATACTCGTTACATCTTCCTGGACGCCGACACGAAAAAATCTCTGACTACCGTGTTGGGGTTTGGATTGAAGAAGAGACTGCTCCAATAAGTGATGCTTATAAGAGTCTTCTTCTTAACGCAGCTTCTGTGCTGGAAAATAGTGGGGCCTCTGTTAGTTATGAGGCCCGGCCAGACTTTTCTTTTGAAAAATCTATTGATACTTTTTGGTGGCTTCTTTCAGCAGCTGAAGCAGGAACATGGACTCTTGCTGAATTAGAAGAGATTGCTGAAAAGCAAAGTTCTCCGCAAGGTGACTTAGGTATCTGGCATGCCGCTCTTCGCCATCGCGAGTGGCTGAGTTGGAATGAAAGAAGGATGCAACAACGAGCAAAATGGAGAGAATTTTTCTTTGATTACGATGTTGTGTTGCTCCCTGTAACGCTTACTGAAGCTATTCCACATGATCATTCTTCTCCTTTTACCCTTAGAAAAATTCTTGTTGATGGAAATGAACGTATGTATAGCGATCAGATGAAGTGGATGGGTATCACTGGAGTTTCTTGGTTACCGGCAACTGTTGTTCCAATCGGAATGATTGACGGATTACCGGTAGGTGTACAGATCGCGGGACCATTTCTTGAGGATCGTACGCCTTTGGCTATTGGTCGTTTTCTTTTTAATGAACTTGGTGGGTTTCAAAAACCTGAGGGTTTCTAAATTTCAGTCATACCAATTAAGTGCAGCCCGCATTGTGGCTTCAAACTCTTCAAAACTCATTGAGGTTTTTGTTGCGTCAATTAATTCGGCGTCACCGCCAACTAGTTTTCTAAATGGTGCTGATGGGTTAGTCGCTGCGTCAACGATTGCATCGGCTACAAGTTGAGGATCTGGGCGTTCTCCACTTCCATCTAAACTCGTGAGTGATTCTCGAAAATGTTGAGCTCGTTTTTCTTGTGGAGACCCGGCCCAAATTTCTGGTCGAATAATATTGTCAAAAAATCCTGTCTGAAATCTTCCGGGTTCAATCAAATGAATTCGTATTCCGAGTTGTGAGACTTCAAAATGAGCAGCTTCGCTTAGTGCTTCAAGCGCAAACTTTGATGCGGAATAGGCTCCGCTATATGGGGAAGCAACTCTTCCCGCGATGCTGCTTACATTTACAATGACTCCGCTTCCACGTTCGCTCCAGGTCGGGATAACTGCCCGCATTGTCCGCAAGGGGCCGAGAACATTTGTTTCTAGTTGTTTAAGCATCAGCTCATCATCAATTTGTTCAACAGCGGCTTGCACTTCAAATCCTGCATTGTTTATAAGAACATCAAGTTCTTCAGGATTGTTTATGCAATTAGTCACAGAGTCCGGGTCTGTGACATCTAATTGTTTTATCTCAAGATCAAGTTTTTCTTCGGTTGCGCAATCCTCTAAATCAGTTCCTTTAGAAAGATTACGCATTGTCGCAATCACCTGATGACCTTGTCGAGCAAGAGATAATGCAGCTAATTTTCCAAAACCGCTGTTACTTCCAGTAATAAGTATTTTTGCCATTTAACGACTTTAGTAAAGATATTAATTTGCTACGAGTCGCAGTTAGGCGGGTCTGAAAGGGTGATCATGCCTTCAGAAGTAGCGAGCCGATTAACAAGTTCACTTTCTTGAAATGGTGGAAGCCATTCATTTAATTCGCTAAGTGCTTTTTCAAGTGAAGGATGATCAGTGAGGGGATTCTGTTCGCCCGGGTCTTTATTTAGATCAAAATAGATTGCCGGATAGCCGCCAAATTTTACGAGTTTCGTGTCTTTGGTGCGTTCAACAACTAAATGACAGTTATTAAGTGGTTGATTAATCATGTTTGCGAATACTCGATAATCAAATTCCCAATGCGTTCGATCTCTCCAATCAGACGCACTTCCTTTTTCTAAAAATGGTCTAAGAGATTTCCCTTGACATTGTTCAGGGATTGGTAAGCCAGCGAGATCTAACAGGGTTGGCATAATGTCAACATTCTCTGTGAACTCTTCAACTATTTTCCCCTTTGGTCCAGCTATTTGTGGGCTTCGAATAATAAGAGGAATATGAAATGCTTGGTCATGAAAACCCATTTTTGAAAATAATGTGTGGTCACCAAGCATTTCACCGTGATCCGAAGTGACGGCAACAACGGTGTGATCTTCAACAGGAGATAAGGCATTCAAAAGCCGTCCTATTTGGGCATCAACTTCAGTCACCATTCCGTAATAAGTTGCTTGCACTTGACGAATTTCAGTTGGGTCATCAGGGGTTTCCCAGAACCGTAACTGATTTAAGGTATTGAGAAAGGGGTGGCTGATATCCCCCGCCGGAAGCACTTCAGGGACTTCCAGAGGGTCATACATGTCATTGAATGGCTCGGGTACATGAAATGGTGGGTGTGGACGATAAAGAGAAACGTGAAGAAACCATGGCTCGGGAAGATCTTTTACATGGTCAATGACTTTGCCTATAACAAAAGCTGTTTCAGTTTCATCGGAAGAAAAAACTGAAGGTGGCCAAGTCATTCCTTTGTTTTTCGGAACAGTTATGTCTTCTCTGGGCTTTAAAAATTTCTCGCGGTCAGAGATGTCATAACCTCTTTCTTGTAGCCACTGATACCAAGATTCCCTTTCTTCAGGTAACTCAAGGGCGACCGTAAACCCTGGTAAAGGTCCTTCATAAGTGCGTAGACGCGGATCGTTTTCGTCAACTGTACGTGGATCAATTGTGGTGTCAGTATGTCCAAAAAGTTGTGGGTCATACCCTCCAGAACGTGCTTCCAAGGCCAAGTTTGTAAAGTTTGCATCGAGGGGCGTTCCGTTAAACACAACTCTGTTTGTGTGCTGGTAAGTGCCGGTCAGTAAGCAGGCACGGCTGGGGGCGCACGGAGAAGCTTGGGTATGGTGAGCGCTAAATAAAGTTCCTTGGGATGCCAGTTTGTCAAGATTCGGAGTTTTGATAAGTGAGTTTCCAAGTGCTCCTAGACAATCAGCTCGCCACTGATCGATCGTAATTAACAAAATATTTGGTTGTTGCTCCACTCGCGCATTGTGTCACATCATTGTCTCGTTTTGGGTCTTTTGATGAAATTTTTTCAGCGATGAAAGAGAGCATGAACAATAATTTGATGTAAACAAGTTAGGGTCACGCGATGAGAAAGTTGCAAAATATTCCCTCGGGGCGTCCATTAGGTTTATTGATGGCCGGTACTGGGATGTTTTTAGTGTCCAGTGACTCGCTATTCATTCGAATTGCACAGCCTTCAAGCGGGTGGACAATCGCTTTTATGGCCGGAGTCTGGTCTATACCTGTGGTATTTGTTGCAGCTTGGAGAACCTATGGAAGTCAACTTTTTAGCGAAATAAAAAAGCACTTAAAAGTTCTTTGTTTTACTGGTTTACTTGCTTCTTTTAGTACAACCGCATTTACAGTTTCGGTAACTCTTACCTCGGTATCGAATGTGGTTGCGATTCTTGCTTCTGCACCAATTTTGGCAGCTTTCTTTGCTCGTCTTACAATCCGGGAATACACATCCCCGCGCACATGGCGATCAATTTTTATCACCGGTGTCGGTGTTCTAATAATTGTTGGCGGGTCTATGTCCGGTGGAGGTATCGGAGGAGATCTTTTAGCTCTTGCTGGAATAAGTGGCTATGCATTTAATTTAACGATTTGGCGTCGTTACCCTGATTTGCCGAGAATCCTTGTTGTGCTCGCTGCGGCAATTTTTATTGTCTTAGTAACTTCTGTTCCTGCTTCCCCTTCAACAATAGATCGTGATGCGTTTTTAGCGACTTTGGCGATGGGCGCATCTTTTGGACCTTTAGCGCGGTTTTTACTTGCGAGTTCTACTCGCTATGCGCCGGCCGCAGAAGTCAGTCTTTTTACACCAATTGAAACTGTTTGTGCCTCAATTTGGGCGTGGCTTTTTTTCAGCGAAGTACCTGCAAATGCCACAGTTATTGGTGCGATCGTAATTGTGAGTGCGGTTACTTACGGTATTACTGGTCCAGCGTCAGAAGTGGCGCCAGAACTTGAACCGCATCCTTAAATTAAACGGTGCCTCGTGCAAAATGGTGAGCGATTGCATCCCGTGCCGAAGAATTTGGTGCCGTTTCTATTAACCGGGCTATTGATTCTCTTCGCCCTAACACTGATAATAAATCAACTGCCAAAGTATCCGTAAGGCATAAGAGATCTAGTCGTGAGCCTTCAGTAAGTGGATCGACGATTAGTCCATCTATTGTTTGGCCTGATTGGAGTTCTGCTCGTAATAGTTTTAATGCTGCTGCTTCTAATTCATCAAGAGCATCTAATGCTTGCAATATATGAGTTGCTTGGTCATCACTGAGCACGTTTCTATTTTGCTCTATTGACCTATTGTGATCGGGGATACTTACCCTATTTACAGTACGGTGAATGTATGGAATTAAATGAAGTTCAAAAGCTTGTTGAAGACTTGTATGGAGAAGAAGATAGAGAGCGTGGCCTTGCCCCAACTGTCGCGTGGCTTTGCGAAGAAGTTGGTGAACTTGCCCAAGCGGTTAGAAAAGGAACTGATGCCGACAAGTTGCATGAATTAGGTGATGTTTTAGCGTGGCTAGCTAGTTTGGCTAACCAACTTGATCTGTCTCTTGAGGAAGCGATCAGCCGATATGTTACCGATCCGCCTTAGCCTCGGCGTTTTAGGAGTTCTTCCGCTATTTGAATAGTGTTAAGAGCTGCTCCTTTTCGGAGGTTATCTCCTGAAAGAAAAAGGGCTAGTCCATTTTCGACCGTTTCATCACTACGGATACGTCCAACTATTGTTGGATCGGTACCAGCGGAATCAATAGGGGTTGGAACATCCGATAGAACAACTCCTGGGGAATCAGCTAGCAATTCTTTGGCACGTTCAGGGCTTAATGCTTTATTAAATCTTGCATGAATTGAAAGTGAGTGACCAGTGAAGACAGGAACTCTTACGCATGTTCCTGATACTTTTAACTCAGGTATTCCAAGTATCTTCCGACTTTCATTTCGCAGTTTTTGTTCTTCTTCAGTTTCATCACGTTCATCGTCAACGAAGGATCCGGCATGTGGAATTACATTGAATGCGATGGTACGAGGGAAAGATGATGGTTCTGGGAATTGGACTGCTTGGCCGTCATGTGTAAGTAAGGGAGCATCATCAATTACTGATCGAACTTGTGTGGCTAATTCTTCTACTCCAACTAATCCCGCTCCAGAAACTGCTTGATAGGTAGCAATAACTAATGCTTCTAAACCAGCTTCTCGATGTAAAGGAGCAAGAACTGGCATGGCTGCCATTGTTGTGCAATTAGGGTTTGCAATAATTCCTTTTGGAATGTCATCAAGTGCTTCTGGGTTTACCTCAGAAACAACTAAAGGGACTTCTGGGTCGTTTCTCCATCCCGATGAGTTATCAATGACAGTAATTCCTGCTTCTGCCATGACTGGGGAATATTGAAGTGACGCTGTTTTACCTGCACTCGCTAAAGCAATGTCTATTCCTGACCAATCAGCTGTAGCGACGTCTTCTACAACGATCTCTTTGTCTTTCCATGGCAATGTTGTGCCGGCTGATCGTGCAGAGGCAAAGAATCTTAAGTCCCCCACTGGAAAATTTCTTTCAGCAAGTAACTGTCGCATAACGGTACCTACCTGTCCGGTGGCACCAACGACTGCAATATTTGAGTTAGAAGAAGTCATATCTATAGCGTACCTAACGCTGTTGTCTTGGCAAGTAGATTTATGTTGTTGATAGATCGAAGGCTGTGTGTAATGCCTTTACTGCATCTTCAACACGGTTCTCTTGAACAACACAACTTATCCGAATTGCTGAAGTTGAAATCATTGCAATGTTTATTCCTTCATCAGCTAAAACTTCAAACATCTTCGCTGCGACTCCTGGATTAGTACGCATTCCTGCTCCGACTACACTGACTCTTGCGATTTCAGTATCAATTGATACTCCTTGTGCTTCAAGTTCTCCGGCTATTTGATTAAGTATTTTTTCAACATGGCTTACGTCATCATGAGGAACGGTAAATGAAATGTCAGTTACCCCATGATCTGAGACGTTTTGAACAATCAAGTCGACGTTAATGTCTTGGTTAGCTAATGATCGAAATACTTGTGCCGCAACACCAGGTTTATCTGGCACTCCGTTAATAGTCATTTTCGCTTCTGAATCATCGTGTGTAATAGCTGAAACAATGGCTTGTTCCATATTGGGTTCCTCCTCAGTTACCCACGTTCCTTCTTGCCAAGTGAACGCTGATCGGACATGTAATTTGACTCTATGGGTACGAGCGTACTCAACTGAGCGCATTGCAGGTTTTGGACAACCGGTTGCGGTCATTTCAAGTAATTCATCAAAAGAAATCGTGTTCATTTTCCTTGCTGATGGGACAAGCCGTGGATCAGTAGTAAATACTCCAGTTACGTCGGTGTATAACTCACAAACATCTGCATTTAAAGCGTGTGCTAAAGCAACTGCTGTGGTGTCTGATCCGCCTCTACCAAGAAATGTCACATCATTGTCAGTTGAAACACCTTGAGAACCGCCAACTACTGCGACTCTTCCAGCGTCTAATGCTTCTCTTACACGATCAGGTCGAACTTCAATAATTTTTGCGTTTGTATGTGTCGTGTCAGTAAGAAATCCTGCTTGGCTTCCTGTGAACGAGTCTGCAGGTATATCAAGATCATGTAATGCCATGCACATAAGTGCAGTTGCTTTACGTTCACCAGCAGTTATCAACATGTCCATTTCTCTTCCTGGATGCGTTGACGAAACTTCAGAAGCTAAACGCAAGAGATCATCTGTTTCTTTACCCATAGCAGAAACAACCATTACCACTTGATCGCCGCGACGAATAGTTCTCGATACATGTTCAGCTACTGCCTGTATGCGCTCAGGGTCGCCTACCGCAGTTCCACCAAACTTTTGTATTACCAAGGCCATACCTACAGGATAACTGAGAGCAACCTATTGAGAGGTATGAGTTTTACCAAACTGGCTAACAAGATTTGTTAGGGTTCTTGGTCATGGTTAAAAAAGCGAAGTCTTCATCAAAAAGTACCGGTACAAACCGGTACTCATCTCCAATGATCGTTACTGGAGTTGTATTAGTAGTTGTAATGATCGGTGGGCTAATTGCCGCTATTTTCGCTTACAGTAACCGTGGTGATAACACATCAACTGAAGTCATCATTGAAGAAGTGACTGACTGCCCTGCAGAAGATGGGACACAAGAGAGAAAATTAAATTTTGAAAAACGCCCTATTTGGTGTTTGAAAAACGGTCATACCTACACCGCAATATTTAATACATCAGAAGGTGAAATAAAGGTTTCGTTGGATACGGATCGAACACCTGAAACAGTAAACAATTTTATTGTTTTGAGCAGGTTTAAATATTATGACGACACTTTGCTTTTTAGATTCGACCCTTCGCTTGCCATTATTCAGGGTGGATCTCCTCACACTAATGATTGGAGTGATCCTGGCCCTGGCTACACCATCCCAGATGAAGGCGGTCTCTTTTCAACAAGCGGAGGATCTACCTTCGGGCCATTTACTTATGAAGCAGGCCAACTAGTAATGGCTCGCAGTTCTGGCCCGAACTCTTCTGGCGCCCAATTTTTCTTCACAACTGGAGACGAAGTTGCTGTTCTAAACGGTCAAGGCAGCTACATCGTTTTTGGAGAAACAGATGAAGAAGGTTTAACTGTTCTTCAGTCAATGATGGATCTTTACGAAGTAGACGAAACTTCTCCTTATGGAGGCGGGCCAATCAGAGACGTTGTTGTGAATTCAGTTGAGATACTTGCTGATCCAGTAACCAATTAGTCAGATTTAGGCAATGACTACAGAACCTCAGGAGAGCGTTTGGTTATTTCCACCAGCATCAAGTGCAGATGAAAACGGACTGGTAGCAGTAGGTGCAGATATAACACCAAGTACTTTGTTAGCGGCTTATCGAAATGGTCTATTCCCGATGCCTTTGCAAGAAGAAGGAATTATTGGGTGGTGGTCGCCAGATCCTCGCGGTGTGTTGCGTATCGATGATTTATACATAAGTAAATCGCTTGAAAAATCCTTAAAAGATTTTGAAATTAGAGTTGATACTGCTTTTGAGGAAGTAATTGTTTCGTGTGCTAATCCAAGCCGTTCTAAAGGATGGATTGATAGCCAAATCATTTCTGCCTACATTGATTTGCATAATCTTGGTTGGGCTCATTCAATTGAAGCTTGGGATGAAGATGGCTTGGCCGGCGGACTTTATGGGGTAAGTGTCGGTGGATTGTTTGCTGGTGAATCAATGTTTCATCGGAAAAGCAATGCGTCAAAAGTTGCGTTAGTTGGTTTAGTAAATCTAATGGATGATGGCGGTTCACGATTAATTGATGTTCAGTGGTTAACTGATCATCTTCAAACATTGGGGTGTTCTGAAATAGAACGTGAAACGTATTTGGAAGAAATAAAGAAGTTAACTGTTGAGATAAGTCCTAATTGGGATGCTGAATAGTATGAGACGAACCAAAATATCTTGGTTGATCTGCCCACCAACGACCTGAAAATCTCCAAACTGTTGATTGAATTGCAGTTGTAGTGGCTACTGGTTCAGGCCAAAGCTCTTGGTAAGCCAAGATAATTGCTTCAATTTCATCTGAAGTGGCTCCTGGTACTTCAATTTGAATAGGTCGATCGAGTGCCATATTAAAGTGGAACGTTTCCGTGTTTACGTTGGGGAATATCAGATCTTTTTGTGGAAAGAACTTCTAACCCAGAAATTAAACGAGATCTAGTTTCGGCAGGGTCAATTACTTCATCGATGAAGCCTCTTTCTGCTGCAACGTAAGGGCTCGCAAATTTTTCGGTGTATTCATCAACAAGTTCAACACGACGCGCTTCAGGATCAGATGCCGCTTCAATTTCTCTTCTATAAACGATTTCGACCGCTCCTTGAGGGCCCATAACTGCGAGTTCTGCTGACGGCCAAGCTAGCGATAGGTCTGATCCGACAGATTTTGAGTCCATAACGACATACGCTCCTCCGTAAGCTTTTCGAGTTATGACTTGAATGCGAGGAACTGTCGCTTCGCAATAGGCATACAGAAGTTTGGCGCCGTGACGAATTATCCCTCCGTATTCCTGATCAACACCGGGGAGAAAACCTGGGACATCAACAAAAGTGATTAAAGGAATATTAAATGCATCGCATGTACGTACAAAGCGTGAAGCCTTTTCTGCAGCTTGAATATCTAAAACTCCTGCTAAAACCATTGGTTGATTTCCGACAATTCCAACACTGCGACCATTTAAACGACCAAACCCACAGACAATATTTTGAGCCCACGAAGAGTGATATTCGAAGAAGTCGTTGTCATCTAGTACTTCTGTAATTACTTTTTTCATGTCGTAAGGCATATTCGGACTATCAGGCATTAGATCGTTTAGCTCGGGGCATGAACGTTCTGGCTGGTCCTCACTTGTTACTAAGGGTGTTACTTCTAAATTGTTGGATGGAAGATAAGAAAGAAGTATTTTGACTTCATCAAGTACTTCTTCTTCTGTTTCTCCTACAAAAGTTGATACTCCTGATTTTGTTGAATGGCTTGATGCCCCACCAAGCTCTTCAAGTGTTATTTCTTCTCCAGTAACTGTTTTAACTACGTCAGGTCCAGTAATAAACATGTGTGATTTTTCTCTCACCATAAATATGAAGTCCGTCATTGCTGGGCTATAAACCGCTCCGCCTGCACATGGGCCGAGAATCACACTGATTTGTGGAATAACTCCTGAGGATTGAACATTCCGCCAGAAAATACCGCCATACCCATCAAGACTGACTACTCCTTCTTGAATGCGGGCACCTGCACCATCATTTAAACCAATCATTGGTGCGCCAACTGATTGAGCAAGATCCATGACTTTATGAAGTTTTTGGGCAAACACTTCTCCGAGCGCTCCACCAAATACAGTGAAATCTTGAGAGAATACAAAGACTTTTCTTCCATCTATTGTTCCCCACCCGGTAATGACACCATCGGTGTAGGGTCTTTCTTCTAATCCACTGTCGTGAGCTCTGTGTCGTACGAGCATGTCTATTTCATTGAACGACCCTGGGTCAAGAAGATATTCAATGCGTTCACGTGCCAGCATTTTTCCTTTATCGTGCTGTCGTTGGACAGCCCTCTCAGAGCCGGCATTAAGAGCTTCTTCTTTCCGGCGACGTAAATCGTCAAGACGTTCGTTCATTGAATATTGACTCATTTGATTCTTAGGGTACCGAAAGAAAGTTCTTAGATTGCAGTATTTGCTATTTGATTAGTTTCTCGAAGCAGCTAAAGAATCTGCTCGATCAGAAATTCTTTGTGCATCAAGATGTTCGCAAACATCAGAAAAATGCTTTTTTGGCCCAGTCCAAAGCAGTTCATCAACATTTTCCATTACAGGAGCATTTAGATCTAAAGTCGCTAATTGTCGATATAAAAGTGCGTCTTCAAATTGATCAGAAAATGTAGCAGAAAGCTTATGTGCTCCACGTAGGGATATTTGCCACTCCTCGTGATTCTTTGGAATATTTTCTAAATGTTTGTAATGAGCAAGAATTGTGGAAGAAGATTTCGCTCCCCACCCTGAAAGACCTGGAATACCGTCGGCAGTGTCGCCTACTAACGCAAGATAATCGGGAATTGATTCTGGAAGTATTCCAAATTTATCTCTAACAGCTTGTTCGTCGTAAATAAATTCTTTTCTTCGATCAAATTGGACTATCCCATTTTTGTCGTTTACAACCTGTGCGAGATCTTTATCTGGTGTACATATTAAAACTTGAGTAACCCTTGAGTCTGATGCTGCTTTTACTGCTGCTGCTCCCATCGCATCATCTGCTTCATATCTTTCCATACTAAAAACAGCGAATCCTGCGGCATCTAACGCAGCTTCTAGAAGTGGAAACTGAGAAAAAAGTTCAGGAGGTGTTCCTTCTCCTGTCTTATATCCATCAAACATTTCGTTTCTGAAAGACTCAACAACGCGATCAGTAGCAATTCCAATATGGGTTGCATTCTGCTCCAACAAACTCATCATTGAAGTAAGTACTCCCCGAACAGCGGCTACCTCAATGCCTTCGTTAGTAATATGTGAAGGCACCGCAAAGTGATGACGGAATAGTTCATATGTGCCGTCAACTAAGTGAACTTCCATAAGAATTATTGGTTCGGGTCCTCAACGAGTTCAATGAGGGTACCTAACGCACCTTTTGGGTGTATAAAAGCAACAGTTGTTCCTCTGGATCCTGGACGGGGCGTCTCATCAATCGCTTTGCTCCCTGCAGCTACCACTGCTTCTATTGCTGCGGCACAATCTTTAACTCGATACCCAATGTGGTGTATCCCTTCTCCGTTGCGTTCAAGAAAGATTGAGATGGGTGAATCAGGTCGAGTACCGGTTGTGAGTTGGATATATGACTCTCCTATAGGAATTAAGGCTTCTTCTACGCCGTCTCTTTCAACTATTTCTCGATGAGCTACTTGAGAGCCAAAAGCGCGTTGGTAATAATCAATTGCGGCGTCTAAGTCATGCACTGCAATTGCTACGTGGTCAATTTGATCCAAGTCCATCTTTGCCCCTTTTGTTCCTTACTTCTATTTTGCTTCGGTTAACGAAGCACTTTTATACTTTCTCTCATTGTTGCCGCAGTGTGGCAAATCTTTCCATTTTCTTGTCTGAAAACCATCATTTTTCAAGAGTTTTGATGTTTTTTCGTCTTCAATTTGACTTACTTGTTACTTTCTTGTCAAAGTTGTAACATAATCGCAACACGTTGGGGCCCCTCCACCCAACTCAGAAAACGTCTTCGAGACTGGCCAGCAACAGTTAAGAAGACGTTTTCTATTTTTCTTCTATCAGTTTTCCTCCAAAATGTGACGTTTTTCTAATGCCTGACCAAGGGTGAGTTCATCAGCGTATTCAAGGTCTCCTCCGACGGGAAGACCGGTCGCTACTTTACTCACTGTTACTCCTAGTGGACCCAATAGTCGAGCTAAATACATCGCCGTTGCTTCTCCCTCGATGTTTGGGTTTGTAGCAAGAATCACTTCAGTGATCTGCTCGCTATCAATTCGGGCAAGAAGCTGTGAAATATTTAGTTGATCTGGGCCTATTCCTTCTATTGGGCTTATTGCTCCGCCTAAGACGTGATACCGGCCACGAAACTCGCCTGTTCGCTCCACCGCCACAATGTCTCGAGCTTCTTCAACGACACAAAGTAGTCCTGTTTCCCGCCGGGAGTCTTTACAGATTCCACAAGTTTCTGCCTCGGAGATATTGAAGCATTGTAAACAAAATTGGATACGTGACTTCATTTCAGAAATTGCATTGACGAAACGTTCAACATCTTCAGCTGGTAATTTCATTAAGTGGAATGCCAGTCGTTGAGCTGACTTCGGTCCTATACCTGGTAAGCGACCTAGTTCATCAATCGCATCTTGAACAGCATCGGCATACATGGTTATTTCACGACTCTGAATCTACTATTTCCGCACCAGGAAACGCTTTAATTATTTGGTCTGTAGCTGATCCTTCAAACTGTTCAGCTGAGGTTGACTCCGTGATGTCAACCTCTTCTAAATCCTCAGCTTTTTTAGATTTTGGCTCTGGTTTCTCTATACCTGCTGAAGCAACTATTAGTTGAAGGTCCACCGCTACTGCAAAGCGGCTTGATAGCGCTTCCTTTATATCTTCAACTAGTTCCTCGCATCGAGCACGATGCGGTTCGTTTGGCAATCCAATCACAACTTCATTGCCAATGACTTCAACTATCTTTGATGCTGCTAAACGAGAGCGTGCACGCTTTGACATACCTTTAACTATTGTTTCCCAGGCTTCTTCTAGGTCCGCGAGTTTTAGTTGTTCGTTTGAACCATGATTTTTATTTTCTTCTATTTCGGGTGGAGGCTCTTTAGGGGAAGATTCATTGCCCACATCAACTTGTTCTTTATTTTCTGCTCTGTTTGATTTACCTAAAATTTCTCTTGCTTTAGAACTGGGCTTAGCGGCAGTAATGGTAGGCATAGAAGAAAGTTTTTGTTCAAGTTCGTTCACTCGTTTCGTTAACTCTTGAATCAATTCTTGATTGGGTTCTTCTTCACGAGTTAGTCGAACTAAAGCGACTTCTAAATCTACTCTTGGGTCTGGAGCGCGGCGCATATCAACTAATGCTACGCCTATTGTTTCAAGGGATTTTGTGATTAGGCCTGGGGTTACAAGGTCAGAGAATGATTGTGATTTATTTACTTCACTTTCTCCAATTTGGTCTGAAGGAACTCCCATCTTTAAAAGAAAAGCTGTACGTAATGCGCCAAGTAGGTCTTCAGCAATCACTCTTGGTTCACGACCTCTTGATATGCCGGAACTAACAGCTCCTAAAGCCTTTGAAGCATCTTTCTCGGCAAGAGCAGTCAGCAAATCTTGAACGGTTGCATCGTCAGTAATCATTCCGCCGGAAACAACCCGATCTAAAGCGGAAAGAGTGTCACGTGCCGAACCGCGACCAGCACGTACTGCATGAGCCTTACCTTCTTCATCAACTTCTAGCTCTGCGTCAGCAACAACATCCTCTACGAGTGACTCTAAGTCTTCTAATGAAAGAAGGTTTAACTCGAGATGTTGCGAGCGGCTTCGTATAGTTTCAACAACTTTATGAGGTTCGGTTGTTGCAAGAATAAAAATCACATGCTCCGGTGGCTCTTCAAGAGTTTTTAATAAAGCATTTTCTGCTCCCGAAGTAAGCATGTGAACTTCATCAAGGAGATACACCTTGGTTCTTCCTGGTGTCCCGAGGGCGACTTTCCCAAGGAGATCTCTCATATCATCTACTTTGTTGTTTGACGCAGCATCTAATTCGTGTAAATCAAATGAGTTTCCTGTTTCAATAGCGATACAAGAGTCGCATGAGCAACAAGGTTCTCCTTCAGCCGGCGTGTCACAATTTAGTACTTTTGCCAGAATCCGAGCTGCAGTAGTTTTACCTGTCCCCCTTGGGCCACTTAATAAGTAAGCATGATGAACTCGGTTTTCTTTAACGGCATTACTTAATGCGGCAACTACGTGTTCTTGCCCACGAATTTCTGAAAAGCGGCGAGGCCGATATCGACGATAAAGCGATGTGTACTGCATACACCACTCACCATAGTCCTCATGTCAAAGATCGCTTAACCCGTAGTCAAACTCTTTTATTTTGCGGAGGAAGGTATGGGATTCGAACCCATGGTGACAATGAAGCCACAATGCCTTTCCAAGGCATCCCTTTCGGCCGCTCAGGCAACCTTCCTGATTTTTATCCGTAGATAAAAACTAACGTTCAAGGGTATCGTTATTCAAGACCTGTTTTGGAGTGTGGCGGCTGGGTCCTGTGCGACTGAAGCCTGTGAACCGAGTCAGGGCCGGAAGGCAGCAGCTCTCAGCGGAGTCTTTAGAGTGCCGCAGATCGCCTGGCCGTCACGCTCGAGAACAGGAATTTAAGTCAAATTAACGTATTGTCAGAGTGTGGATGATATAAAAATAATGCATGCCGCTCTTGAAGAAGCTCAAATAGCGGCCACTAAGGGAGAAGTTCCTGTAGGAGCTGTAGTTGTAGTTAATGGCGAAATAATTGCCAGAAGACACAACCAAAGAGAATCTGATCATGACCCAACATCTCATGCAGAGATACTGGCGCTTCAAGACGCATCAAAAGTCATTGGTGATTGGCGGCTTACTGAGGCAACTTTATTTGTAACTCTTGAACCATGTCCGATGTGTGCTGGGGCTGCGTGGGCGGCGCGTATTGGAAAAGTCGTTTATGGGGCAGCAAGTATGGATGCTGGTGCGTTGGGCTCTTTAATACATGTTGGTTCTGATCCGCGTCTTAACTATGAATTCCCCGTTGTTGGTGGAGTGCTCGCAGAAGAGAGCTCAGATTTATTAGCAAAATTTTTCTCTGAGCATAGATAGGTGGTCAAAACTGTGCTGATGGCTAACCTCGTTTATGGAAGGTTGCCAGAGCGGACGAATGGGGCGGCCTCGAAAGCCGTTGTGGCCTCCGGGTCACCATGGGTTCAAATCCCATACCTTCCGCCATTAAAACTGGTCCGTGTAGAACTTGCCCCTTTAGGCTGCACTGATTTAAAAACATACGACTGGCGAAAGTAATCTTTTGAATTATTCTTCTAAAACTTCTCAAAAATTTGAGCGGCCATTTCTTCACCATCAATGGGCATGGCTTAAAGAAAATATTTATGGGTTGTTATTCATAATTGGAATTAGTTTCTTGGCTAGGCAACTTGCTCAATTAGAGCTACTAAATGGCGCTTTATCTGCTGCAGTGATCGCTCTATTAATAGGGATCGTTTTTGTGAACACTGGATTTACTGGCACTTGGATAAAACCATCTTTGGATTTTTCTTCTAACCAACTACTAAAAATAGGTATCTCTTTGCTGGGGTTTAGACTCGCTTTTTCTGAAATCTCAAAAATCGGAAGCCTCGCTGGAATTCTCATAATTATTTGCGTTGTAGCAATCTCGTTTTCTTTAATCATCTGGATAGGGAAAAAGATTTCTGTTTCTCAGCCTCTTACTCTTCTAGTAGCAGCAGGTTTTCCAATATGTGGAATATCAGCTATTGCGGCAGTAAAGCCGCTGAGTGGAGCGGATGACAAAGAAACTGGCTATGCAGTCGGGTTGGTAACAATTTTTGGATCTATTTCAATTCTTCTTTTTTCAATTCTTCAACCAGTTTTTGATTTTGAAATGAACACATTGGGGTGGTGGATTGGGTTATCCGTACATGACACGAGTCAAGTGGTAGCAGCTGCCTCTACTGCGGGCGAAAGCGCTCTTGATACTGCTGTGGTCGTAAAAATATGTCGAATTTTATTGTTAGCTCCAATGCTTCTTTTAATTTCATTAAATAGCAAAAAAACGATTACAAAAGATCAACGAAAAACATTCCCAATACCAATTTTTATTTTGGGGTTTATTGCGGCAGCAGCTTTGAGTTCTACAGAAGTTTTAACTGACGGGTTTCTTGACACGATTGGTGAAATTCGAAATTTCTTAATTACTGCCGCAATGTTTGGTTTAGGGGCCGGCATACGTCTTAACTCAATTAAAGGTCTAGGCATTAAACCACTACTCTTGGGAAGCCTGTCCTGGGTTACGCTTCTAGTCCTTGCTGGCTTTGGCACACTAATTGAAATTCAATTTGATTAGATAAAAATTCTTGTATTTAGAATTTTTCACCAAACAACTAATGCAGCTCCAGCTGCTACAAGGGTGACTCCAGCCCACGATCTTTTTCCTAATGCTTCGCTTGCTAAAAACACTCCAAGGGGAATAGAAAGTTGACGTAATCCGGCTACTTGCCCAGCTTGAGCCCAGCGAAAAGCAAGAAGAATTAGAAGATAGGAGCCTCCTTGAAGAGCACCTATTGTGACCGCAGGGAAAAATGATTGCTTAATGCGAGCAAAAGGTATCCGACGACAACACAGAACCGTTGTTGAACTCATGAGGGCGATTACTGAGAAATAACTTAACGGATTTGTTTCATCAACGGCTCTGGCATCTAGTAACGAATACCCAACTGTTGCTAGACCACTAACGGCAGCCATAAGTACGGCCTTACCTTCACCTATTTTTTGTCCAAGTCCAGCAAGTATGAATAGACCTATAACTAATGTTATGAGTCCTAATATCGTTGGTATTGAGGGAGTTTCACTTAAAAACACCCACCCGCCTATGCCGATTAGCAACGGAGCGGTACCACGTGAAATTGGGTAAGCAATTCCAAGGCTTCCATCTCGATAGGCGGTCCCAAGCATCCACATATAAACGCTTTGAGCAAGTGCTGACGGAATAAGAAATTTAATTACTCCAGTTGGTGGATCAACGAGCAGAAAGGGAAAGCAAAGTAAGCCAACAATAAAGTAACTGAGAATAAGAACAATATCTGGGCTGTTCATTTTGTGTATTCGCGCGTTCCATGAAGCGTGAAAAACTACCGATAAGAGGACGACAATTACCGCGGTGAATGTCATTAACTACCTCTTGTAAGCAACTGTTTGAAGTGCGGAAACAATAGATATATCAATAATGTCTTGGGTTGAACATCCTCGAGATAAATCGTGAAAGATTCCATTCAGTCCTTGAAGTAGTGGGCCTATGGCTCGCGCTCCGCCTAATCGCTCAGTTATTTTGTATGCGATGTTTGCAGAATCTAAGTCTGGGAAGATGAACACATTGGCATTACCTGCGACTGGAGAGTTGGGGGCTTTATTTTCAGCTATTTCCGGCACCACTGCTGCATCAAACTGTAATTCTCCATCAACAATTAATTCTGGATCGTGTTTCCTTACGAGATCTGTAGCGTTCTTAACTTTTGTTACTCGCGGATGGTTAGCGCTTCCATGTGTTGAAAAAGAAAGCATAGCGATTCGAGGATCCTCTCCAGTGAGTGCTTCAAATGTTAAAGCAGTAGAAATTGCTATTGAAGCAAGTTGTTCTGAGGTTGGATCTGGAATGACCGCACAATCACCATAAGCAAATTGGTTTCCATTGGGGAGAACCATCAAAAAACAACTACTTACTATTTCTACTTCTGGGGACACTCCAAGTATTTGTAAACCGACTTTAAGAACATCTGCTGTTGGCCGAGTCGCTCCAGCAACTGCAGCATCCGCATCACCATTTTTTACTAATAAAGCAGATGCAACTAATGGGTCAGATGGATCTAATCCGTTATCTACCGCCAATTGTGCATATGGGTTATTTGAATCTATTGATGGAGGAATTATTACTGCTAGTTCTTCTTCGCTTAATCGTTGAGCGGCTTCATCGGCCCGTGGATCTCCGAGATCAGCAAGCACTATACGGATTCGGCTTTCCTTTGCTTTTTTTTGCCACTTAAGGAAGATGTCATTCATTTGATTTTTCCTGACTAATAATCTTATTGTTTGATTGAGATAGTGTCCTAACTAATCATAAAAATAGACGCGACCATAAAGGTTTTTATTTGAAGAAGTAACGTACTTCCGGCATTACCAAACCACAAGATTTACTTTTCGGAAACTTATAGAGAGATTGTTATATGGCCAAAAATGTTCCAGAAAGAGCCCAAGTAGTCATTATTGGTGGTGGGATTGTTGGTGCCAGTATCGCCTATCATTTAACGGAATTGGGTTGGACAGATGTCGCTTTACTTGAACGACACACATTAACTAGCGGAACGACTTGGCATGCTGCTGGTCTAGTTGGTCAGCTTCGTGCAACGCATAATATGACCAGGCTGGCAGCGTATAGTGCTGATCTTTATCATCGGCTTGAGCATGATATGGATCATCCAACTGGCTTTAAAAAAGTTGGTTCTTTAAGTGTCGCTGATAACCACGAACGTTTGGAAGAGTTAGTTCGTGGGGCAGGGATGGCTCGCTGTTTTGATGTAGATATTGAAGTAATTGAAGCAGATGAACTAGTTGAACGTTGGCCTCTTATAAATCCTGATGGGATTCTTGGCGGAGTTTGGATACCTAGCGATGGTCAAGCTTCACCGGTCGATACCACTATGGCGTTGGCCGCAGTAGCTAAAAAGAATGGTGCGAAAATTGTTGAAGGTATTTCAGTAGAGTCGATCCGTACTTCAGACGGAAGAGCTATCGGGGTTGATACTGATCATGGCCCGATTGACGCCGAGTATGTTGTGACCGCTGCGGGAATGTGGTCACATCAACTTGGCCGGGATGTAGGAGTAAATATTCCACTTCACGCATGCGAACATTTTTATCTTGTAACAGAACCAGTCCCTGATCTTCCTTCAGGACTCCCCGTTCTTCGTGATACAGATAACTGTATTTATGTAAAAGAAGATGCTGGAAGATTACTTGTTGGCGCCTTTGAACCTATTGCTAAACCTTTTGGAGCTGAGGGATTACCTCATGATCGCCCATTTATGCAACTTGATGAAGATTGGGATCATTTAGCTCCGGTATATGAAAGAGCGTGTGAACGCATCCCTATTTTAAATGAAATAGGTATCCGGCTTTTCTTTAATGGTCCTGAAGCTTTTACTCCAGATGATAGATATTTACTCGGCCCAACCCCTGAACTTGATAATCATTTTGTCGCAGCTGGATTTAATTCTGTAGGTATCCAATCTGCCGGTGGCGCTGGGAAAGTGCTTGCAGAGTGGATCGTTGGCGGCCGGCCTCCGATGGATTTATGGGATGTTGATATTCGGCGTGCTCAACCATTTCAAACCAATCGTCGTTATTTACATGATCGCTCAGTTGAATCACTTGGCTTGTTGTATGCGATGCATTGGCCTTTCCGGCAAGTCGAAACTGCTCGGGGTGTGCGACGTTCACCTTTCCATGATCGGCTTATAAATCTTGGGGCATGTCATGGTGAAAATGGCGGTTGGGAACGACCAAATTGGTTTGCTCCTGAAGGTGTTGAACCCAAATATGAATACACATATGGGCGTCAGAATTGGTTTGAACATTCAGCTGCTGAACATCGGGCTTGTAGAGAAAATGCCGCTTTGTTTGATCAAACATCTTTAGCGAAAATTTTGGTTCAAGGCCATGATGCAGCAGCGGTGCTCAACAAAATTTCTTCAGCAAATGTTGATGTGGAGCCAGGAACTTCGGTGTATACGACTTGGCTTAATGATCGGGGTGGGATTGAAGCTGACTTGACTGTTAATCGTTTAGATGAAGAGAGATTCTTAGTTGTTACTGCCTATACAACTCAATTGAAAGACTCGGATTGGATTATTCGTAACGTCCCTGATGGGTCACGTGTGGCTGTAACTGATGTGACGTCGGCTTGGGCGACTTTGGGAATTTTTGGACCAAAAGCAAGAGATTTTGTTTCTCCAATAACTGATGCTGACCTTTCAAATGAGGCTTTCCCATTTGGAACACTTCAAGAAATTGACTTTGGTTACGCTCGGGCTATTGCGGTACGCCGTACATATATGGGTGAACTTGGTTGGGAAATTTATTTGCCAACTGAATTTGCTGTTGGGGCTTTTGACCAACTTTGGGAATCAGGACAACCAAATGGGTTAGAGCTAGCAGGAATGCACGCTATGAACTCTTTAAGAATGGAAAAGGCTTACCGGCATTGGGGGGACGACATATGTGATGAAGACACTCCTTTAGAAGCTGGGCTTTCTTGGGGTGTTGCATGGGATAAGCCTGGTGGTTTCATTGGGCGTGATGCTTTGCTGTCGCAGCGTGAAACCGGTATCACTCGACGTCTTGTTCAATTTCGTATTGATGATCCTGAACCTTTGCTTTACCACAATGAGCCCGTTTATAAAGATGGAACAATTGTTGGAAGGATCACATCTGGGATGTATGGGCATACAGTAGGCGCTGCTTTAGGTATGGGTTATGTTTCTCACGAAATTGATGTTCCCCGTGATCAAGTTATAGAAGGTTCATTTGAAGTTGAAATCAACGGTAAAAGATTTCCAGCCACAGCTTCTTTTCGCCCGTTTTATGATCCAGAAAGTAAGCAAGTGCATCTCTAATTTTCTTCATTGGAAGAAAAAAGAATTTTCTCTATCAGCTCAATCAGTATCTTTTTTTCCTTATCTGTAAGAACCCCATAGAAATTTTCTTCAACTTTATGTTGCTCTTTGTAAGCGTCTTTCACTGCTTTTTTCCCTTTAGGTGTTAATGACACGAGCACGGATCGTCGGTCATTTTTTCCAGGATTTCGAGTAATCAATCCGTCACGTTCTAACGTTCTTAGAGCGCTAGAAACTGAAGCTCGAGAAAGACCAGAAAAGCGTGCTACTCGGTTTGATTCCATGCTCCCGCATACCCAAACAGTAAATAGAATTCTAAAACCAGCCCATGTCAATCCAGATGGTCGATGAACATGTGTTTCTACATGACGAGCAAATTGAGTAGCGGTTCGAGAAAAAGCAAAAGATAGGTGGAAAAGATTTAAATCTGGATGTGAAAGTTCTTTAGCGACTTGACGAGCAGCCATTTCACTAAACTGCTGTGCATCAAAATCATTAGATGCCATGTCAGTCAGCGTCTAACGCTAATCCTTCTTCGTCACCAAGGTACGCAGCAATAACTGCAGGGTCTTTTTGTACTTCTTCTGGTGTGCCTTCAGATATTTTTTGTCCAAAATCTAAAACCAAAACTCGATCTGCTATATCCATAACAAGACTCATGTCATGCTCTACAAGGATCATTGAGATGCCGAGTTCTCTACGTATATCAAGAATGAAACGTGCCATGTCTTCTGTTTCTTCCAGGTTCATGCCAGCAACTGGTTCGTCAAGTAAAAGAAGTTCTGGTTGCATAGCAAGAGCTCTTCCAAGTTCTACTCTTTTTTGAAAGCCGTAAGGAAGTAGCGCTACTGGATGTTTACGCCATTCTTCGATTTCAAGAAAATCAATAATGTCTTCCACGGCAAGCCGATGCTCCATCTCTTCTCGTTTAGCTGGGCCTACCCAAAAGGCTCCTGATAGCCACGATCTTTTCATACGGATATGTCTTCCGAGTAAGAGGTTCTGCAAGACAGTCATTTGAGGGAATAGTTCTATGTTTTGAAAAGTGCGAGCGATACCGAGACCAGCAACTACATCGGGTCGTTGACCCCGAATGCTGTTTCCTTTCCACAGAATGTCACCTTCCTGAGGGCGGTATACCTGACTAATGCTGTTAAATATTGATGTTTTTCCTGCACCATTTGGTCCAATAATGGAAAATAATTCACCTTCTTGCACCTGGAAAGAGACATTGGAGATTGCTTTCACTCCTTTGAACGAAAGGCTTATATCTTTGACTTCAAGAAGAGGTTGATTCATGACAGCCAACGCTTTCTTCGTTTGTAATGTTTAACATCTTTAAATGATTTTCGTTCTGTTCCTTCTCCGTGAAGTCCTAAATAGAACTCTCGAACATCTTCGTCTTTAAGTAGTTTGCTGGCTACACCATCCATAACAATTTTTCCTGTTTCCATGATGTACCCGTAATTTGCTATGGATAAGGCCATATTTGCGTTTTGTTCAATAAGTAAAACGCTGGTTCCGTCTTTGTTGATCTCTACTATTGTGTCTCTTATCTGAGCAACTAATTTGGGTGCGAGTCCTAATGATGGTTCGTCAAGAATAAGAAGTTTTGGGTTAACCATTAATGCTCTGCCTATTGCAAGCATTTGTTGTTCTCCACCTGAAAGATATCCGGCAACTGATTTACGTCTCTCAGCAAGAACTGGAAACATAGTCATAACTCTTTCATGTGCAGTTTTTATAGCTGCTTTGTCTTTGCTGGTGATCGCACCAGCAGTTAAGTTTTCATCTACGGTAAGTTCAGCAAATATTCTTCGTCCTTCTAATACTTGGCTTATACCGCTACGAACAATTGTTGAAGGGTTTTTATTATCAATTTGTTCACCATTAAAGGTGACAGAGCCTTTAGTGACTTTTCCTTCATGTACATCTAAAAGACCTGTAATAGCACGAGTTGTAGTTGTTTTTCCTGCACCGTTACTTCCCAGTAATGCCACAATGTCTCCTTCTGGGACCTCTATGGAAAGGCCGCGCAAAACGAGAACTACTTCGTTATAAACCACTTCTAAGTTGGCGATTTCAAGCATTTGTTTCCTGGGATTCTCTAATAGTTTAAGAATTTGGGGTGGCCGTTTACCGGCCACCCCAAATTGCTTTAAAGCGATTACTCAGCTACGAAGCAAGCGCCTTCATATACGTGAGCGGCGGTAACGTCCGAAACGTATGGGCCACCGTTCATCAAAACTGAACCTGTGCTTCCGCCACCCGCAATGGTTGCACCGGCAGTAAACAGATCAGCTTGGATATCAAATATGTAAGACTCTCGCACAATAAAGTCATTGATCTCGCCACCGTAACCTTGATTCGGAGCAAGACCCATGTAATCCACAGTTGTTGAATTAGCTGCAGCAATAACGCCAGCTCTGGTCAAGTCGCCAGATGCAGCAGCGGCTTCAAGAATTTGATGAGCTGCCATTGCTTCTGTCCAACCAATTGTGTATGCATCAGATACTGGATCGTCTGGGATTGCCTCTTGCAAAGCAGCAACCATGTCTGCCATACCTGGTGTATCTCCTGCATTCCAAGTCAAGTTATATGTTGACTGGTAGAACGAGGAATCAAGGATAGGAGCAAGAGCTGTTGCTAAAAGCATGTAGTTATATGTTGGTGAGTTTCCTGACCAAACTGCTTCAAATCCTGTAGCAGCAGCGCCACCCATAAGTTCGGCAAGAAGCGTTGGGTTGGTAGTTAGCCATACCAAATTCGCTCCTGATTCAACCAACCCTGTAATTACTGGGGTTTGGTCAGCGCCTGGGATAACTGCGGCTTCTCCATCGTAAACTACTTCAATTCCGAGTGCTTCAGCGGCAATTTTTGCACCTGCTGCACCGTCTTGTCCGTATTCACCTGGGAATGAAAGAACAGCGAGTTTCGCGTCACCTTCAACAACATTATTTGCTAAATAATCCACTGCGTTAATGGACTCATAGCAATAATTTGTGTAGGACTCGAATACGTTTTCGCCGAATTCTGGATCTGGCCAACCGGAATACCATGAAAGTGGAATAGCTCCCAAACCATCTTCAACAAGTGCTTCTGCTATTGCAGCAGTGTGAGGTGAACCTGTTGATTGGCTTAAGAAGACAACTCCGTCATCAGCGCTCATCTCTTCATATCGTTCAAGATGTGTAGGAACATCATAGGCATTGTCTTCTACCCAGAAATCAATTTGTTTTCCGGCAATGCCACCATTTGCATTTACTCGATCCCAGTAAGCAGTTTGAGCTGCAATTATTTGAACTACTAGTGGCGCAAAAGCTCCACTTAAGTCAGCAATAGCGCCAACTCTGATGGTGTCCTCATCAACCCCGTAGTCGTAAATAATTTCAGCTGATTCTTCCTCAGCTGGTGCTTCTTCCTCAGCTGGGGCTTCTTCCTCAGCTGGGGCTTCTTCCTCAGCTGGGGCTTCAGTCTCAGCCGGGGCTTCTGTTTCTGCTGGAGCTGAAGACGACGAAGAATCTTCATCGCTACTACAAGCTGCAGCAACAACCGTGAAGGCCAGCAAAAGTGCTAGCAATTTCGACACGTGTTTCATATATTTTTCCCCTCTCTTTGGGATTGTGCTCAGGCCATATGGCCAGAGATCTTTTTGGACAATTCAGTAACTGAAAGGCCACCCTTTCCAATAGTTTCTTATATTTATCCAAATTCCATAGAGCCCTAAAGGCTCGAACAACATAAACAACACTATTAACAAACCATAAATGATTTCGTCAAGAGAGCTGTATGGGATCGGATAGCCCAGAGCGGTTTCATTAATGGATACGAATCCGAAATCGCCATGACCTAAAGAGATAAAGAAGTCCCACATTCCTGAAAATGCTCCGTCACCCTCAGCTTGTTCAGTCATCCATTCAATTATTTCTTCCACAAATCTTGGAGATAGAACTACAAAGAAAGTCCCGGCAAGCGCACCAGAAATTCGTCCTATTCCTCCAATGAGAAGGATGGCTACGAACTCTACTGACAAAATTAAATCCCATGCTTCGGGTGGCATTTGCCCGGCAAAGGAAGCGAGTAGAGCGCCAGCTACTCCTGCATAAAAAGAAGAAATAGCGAATGCGATGGTTTTATATTTTACTTCGGGCACTCCCATGATTTCAGCGGCTACGTCTTGATCGCGAATTGCCGCTAAAGCACGGCCTGTACGTGACCGTGCCAAATTCGCAGCCCAAAGAGCAAAAATTATTAGAAGGGCAAGAAGGAAATAATACGTTTTTTGGTTGTCGGTGATATCAAACCAAAACCAGTGTCCGTCTCGAGAAAAATCAAGAAATGGTTCTTCTTCTTTCCAAATTCTCACTTCAAGTTTTGGCCATTTTCGACCAAGTGACCCTGGCCCCGCTATTTCGGGAAAGATTCTTGACAAATGTAAGCCAATGAAAACTAAACCAAGGGTTGTTATGGCGAGATACAGTCCACGGACTCGAACTGCCGCAGGGGCTACAAGAATTCCGACAAGCGCAGCGACTACTCCTGAAGCAGGTAGCCAAATCCAGATTGGTAAGCCCCATCCCCATAAATTTGATGAGCCTGGACCCCCAACAAGCACTGCGGTATATGCTCCAACCCCCATAAAAAACGCGTGGCCTAAGGAAACTTGGCCGCCGAGACCAGAAAGAATGTTCAGACCTAAAGCTGCGATACAGAAAATAAGCATTCGGTTTACAACGCGGAGCCAAGCATTATCACCTAAGAAGCGAATAAGAGGGATTTGATCAATGACTGGAAGGTCAAAGGGCATTAGAAGTAGAAGAATAAAACCAATTCCTATAGCCAATTGTTGGGTACG